>JACCDN010188945.1_pt1 | contig 18253 bp, 15 predicted proteins | sample 7441691 | NCBI WGS metagenome assembly JACCDN01 (sample SAMN15323439, study PRJNA562643) | freshwater metagenome | isolation source: river surface water | place: USA:Blue River Watershed | collected 2017-08-16
ACATCCTGCGAACGAATCTGGGCTTCGAGCGCCTCCCATTGTTTACGCGTTGTCGCCACGTCACGATCAACACGCAAGATACGCGCTTGGGGGAAATGCTTACGCAGCGCTTCTTCGATGCGTTGCGTGCCGCGACCTAGCGGCCGCAAATCGGCATTACCGCAATCCGGGCACTGACGTGGAATCGGCGAAGTGTCACCGCAGTGATGACATCGCAATGTGCGATCCAGACTATGTACCACGCGATGCGCAGCGCATCGACGACAATTCGAGACCCAGCCACAAGCCGTGCATGTGAGCACCGGGGCGTAACCACGCCGGTTTATAAACAGTAAGCTCTGTTCTTTTGCCGCCAGCCCCTTGGCTAACTCATCCAGTAGTTGTGCCGACAATCCTTCGTCCAGCGTTAATCGTCGCGTATCCAGCAGGGTGATTTCAGGCAGCACGGCATCGGCATGGGCGCGCTCTGGTAGATCCAACCGTTTATAGCGCCCACTTTCTACGTTCGCCCAGCTCTCCGGTGAGGGCGTTGCCGACCCCAGCACGATCGGTACGCCCGTTTGATGGGCGCGCCAGACGGCGAGATCGCGTGCGTGATAGCGCATCCCCTCCAGCTGTTTATAGGCCGGGTCGTGCTCTTCATCAATGATGATGAGGCCCAGCTTGGGCATCGGTGTAAAAACCGCGAGCCGTGTGCCGATAACAATCTGCGCCTCGCCGGTGAGTGCCGCCGCAAAATGTCGGGCACGGGCGGCTTCTGTCACTTCGCTATGCAGGCTGACCACCGGAACATTCGAGAAACGCTGCGTCACACGCGCTTCAAGCAATGGCGTTAAATTGATCTCTGGCACTAACAGCAAGACCTGCTTACCCTGCGCCAGCACCGCCTCGATGAGCCGTAAATAAACTTCGGTCTTACCTGAGCCCGTAACCCCAAATAGCAGATTCGCCGAGTACCCATTAAGCCGCGGTAGCAGATCATCCAGCACGGCAGACTGCCCGGCCGTTAGCAATGGCTGTGAAGGCGCTGGGTGCTCAAGTTTACTCACTGCCTTCAATTGGCGGCGTTTAACGGGGTCTGGTTTGCGCAAACCCGTTGGAATGGCCTGTAACAACGCCTCGCCAGGCGCCGCCTGATAATAACTTGCCGCAAATAGACAAAGACTGACCCAATCACCGGGCAGCGGCGGTAAATCACGCAAAATGGTTTCAGCTGGCTTTAGCTGAGCCACATCAGGTGCATCTGCCCTATCTGAGCCACTTAAGGGCAAAACGGCCAGAATCACCCCGACACGGCGTCCGGTTCCGAACGGAACAACCACCCGCAGACCCACATCATCCGGGGTGGCATCTTTCGGGGCGATGTAATCAAAATTCACCGCTAGCGGCGCATCAATCGCAACACGCAAACGCCACAAAACAGCCTGATTTTCAAGGGGATTTTTCATGCCCGGGCGCTATCCCCGCGTTAGCGGATATTTCTTAACGGAGTTCTCTGCCAACCGATGCAACCTACTGATACATATAGATAAAGCGGTGTTTTTGTATTGTGGATAACTTTGTGGGTAAAAGACCCAAGGCAGCCGTCTTGACAGGTTGAAACCAGCCACAGCCGCGCCTTGCACTCGGGTCTTCCCGCCCATCCGAATTACAATCCTGCGCGCATCGCACGACCGACTGAATGTACCGTGTCTACCAGCACCGAAACGTTCTCGGGCGGGGTAAATTGGTTGATGCCATGCCCCAGATTAAAGACATGGCCGGTATTGGCTGGGCCAAAGCTACGCAGCACCTTTTCTGCCTCGCGCGCCACTGCTTCTGGGCCAGCACGCAGAATCGTCGGATCCAGGTTGCCCTGTAGGGCAACACGATCACCCACTCGGGCACGCGCCTTGCCGATATCAATTGTCCAGTCCAGACCTAGGCCATCTGCACCGGTATCCGCTAGGGCTTCGAGCCAGAGCCCGCCCCCTTTGGTGAACACAATGGATGGAATACGCTCACCATCCCAGGTTTTGTGGAGTGCGGCAACAATGCGCTTCATGTAGTTGAGCGAGAACTCATGATAGGCCGCTTCAGCCAGCGTGCCACCCCAGGAATCAAAAATCATCACGGCCTGAGCCCCGGCTTCAATCTGTGCATTCAGATACTGGATCACTGATTCAGTCGTGACCTCCAGAATCTTGTGCATCAGATCCGGGCGGTCATAGGCCATGGTTTTAATACGCGCGTAGTCATCCGAAGCACCACCTTCAACCATATAGCAGGCCAACGTCCACGGGCTACCGGAGAATCCGATCAGTGGCACGCTGTTATCCAACGCCTTACGAATCTCGGCAACAGCATCAATGACATACCGTAGCTGATCGTGGGGATCCGGCACACACAAATTACGAATTTCCCATTCGTCGCGCAGGGGGCGCTCGAACTTAGGCCCTTCGCCTTCAGAGAAATATAAACCGAGACCCATGGCATCAGGCACGGTAAGAATGTCGGAAAACAGAATCGCTGCATCCAGGTCGTAACGTGCCAGGGGCTGCAGCGTCACCTCACAGGCATAGGCCGGATTTTTACACAGCCCCAGAAAGCTACCGGCGCGTTTACGCGTCTCACGATATTCTGGTAAAAAACGGCCAGCCTGTCGCATCAGCCATACAGGGGTGGTTTCGGTGGGCTCCTTAAGTAAGGCGCGCAAGAAAAGGTCATTACGAGGACGGGACACAATAACTCCAAACGATCTTATAAGTAAAAAATATGCAGAGACTTAACTGCCCGAAACGTTATCTCGACGTTCCAGCGTAATCCCCAGTTGTTTGAACTTGCGATACAAATGCGTACGTTCTAAACCGCTTTGCTCAGCCACACGAGTCATATTGCCGCTGCTGCGTGAAATATGATGCGTCAGATAAAGACGCTCAAAAGCATCGCGGGCTTCTTTGAGCGGCATCGCATAAAACTCGGCAAGCGACCCTTCGGCTTCATCGTCAGACTTTGCAGACATCGGCTCGCTGACCGAAAGCAATAGGCCATCGACATCCTGGCGACTAATGGTTTCGTCTAATGCGTTCAACGCCAGATTCTTCAAGGCACCCAGCAACGAACTCCAGCCCCCATCCGCACCGCTCCAGTTTTTCTGGCGTAAGACATTCAGCGCATCGGGCGCCATGTTGCGATGGGGCACATTGCCCTGTTCGCAGAGTAATGTCAGCAATGCCGGCAAAAGCTCGGGCAAATCATTTGCTGATTCAGAGATCGCCGGTAGACCAACCCAGACATCACTGAGTCGATGGACCAATGCCGCATCAACGCCACTCTCGACGATCGCCTCAGCGGAAACACTACTTGCCACCACCAGCGTCAACCGATATTTAGCCAGACGATCGAGCACAAAACTCAGATTCATCTGCGCCATACGGCCGGCGCCATGTAGCTCCGGAAGAAACAGTACGCCGCCAGCGTGCTGTTCCAGCATTTCCTGGGTAATGGCACGACTCTCTTGTGAAAGATTAAGCCAGGGTGCATGGGGTGTCAGTAAACTCCGCGCACCCACTTCGGCAATGAGACCCTGTGCGCCCCGCAAAAACAGAATCGGGGAATGCTTCGCCGACTGGGCAATACGCTGTCCGAATTTTTTCAGCAACCCTATCTGCAAGAGTGAATCGACCGCATAGTGCTGGCGCGTCGCGGAAGCATCCGGCTTTAAACATTTCTTAACCGTGGCCAACAGCTTCTGCAGCGCAATCGGCTTTTCGAGGAAATCGACAGCGCCAATGCGGGTTGCTTCAACGGCCGTATCGATCGTGCCGTGCCCCGACATCATCACCACCGGCATGGTGAGCAAACCATTTGCTGACCATTCCTTTAACAACGAAATGCCATCTGCATCCGGCATCCAGATATCGAGCAGTACTAGATCAGGTCGGCGACTAGTACGCAGCTCACGTGCCCGCGTGGCATTCTCAGCCAGCATAACACTATGCCCCTCATCCGCCAGGATTTCTGAAAGCAACTCCCGGATACCAACCTCGTCATCAACTACCAGTATTTCTGCCATATCAGGCTCCTACCGACTTCTGTGGTTCTTGATTAATGGATTCGGTGTCATTAGCCACCTGCAATGTAATACGAATTTCTGCGCCACCCGTCTCCCGATTCGCGAGGGCAATCTTGCCACCATGCTCTTCGATTATTTTCTTAACGATAGGCAAACCTAGACCGGTCCCCTTGGGCTTGGTCGTGACATAAGGCTCAAACGCATTTGCCATAATTTCCGATGGGAAGCCCGCGCCGTTGTCTGCAATCACCAAAGCCACCTGCTTGCCTGCAAGATTAGTGACTACATCAATTCTGGCATTGGCCAGACTTTCCGTTGCATCTTGTGCATTACGAATCAGGTTATGAATGATCTGTCGTAGCTGTGTCGGATCACCCTTGATCTTAGGCAAGCTGGACGCAAGCTCGGCATGAATGGGGGTTCGGGAGCTTTCATAGAGCACCAGCATATCGCGCAACAACTCATTGAGATCAATCGCCATCAGATTAGCCGGCGGCAACCGCGCGTAATCGCGAAAGCTATCCACCATGTGTTTCATGGCCTGAACCTGATTGACGATCGTACGTGTTGAACGTTGTAGCATGTCGGCATCCGCATCCGCCAACTGCTTCGCCAATTTATGCTCCAAACGCTCTGCCGCCAATTGAATTGGCGTGAGCGGGTTCTTGATTTCATGCGCCAGTCGTCGCGCCACTTCGCCCCAGGCCGTTGCCCGCTGTGCCGCGATCAGTTCAGTAATGTCATCAAAAACGACCACGTAGCCACCACCGGATTGTTCCGGCAACTCTGAACCATGCACCATCAACTGCTGTTTACGGCCATCCGGCAAAACACGCTCTACCTCGATCTGCCAGGAGGTATCTCCATGTTTGGCAAAGCCATCGCGGATCGTTCGCGCTAGGTGCTCCTGTCTGGGCCAGGCTTCTAGCGGCTCCGAAATCAAACCAACCCAATCTTCCGCGAGCAGCGTTTTTGCCGCGCCGTTAACAGCCTTCAAAACAAAACGACGATCAAACGCCAGAACCCCGGCCGACAGATTATCCAGCACTTCCTGTAGATAGGCGCGAGCCCGTTCCAGATCACCCCGATGCCGTTCGGTCTCGGTATGCGCCTCACGCAGCTGGAATGTCATGCGATTAAATGATTGCGTCAGAATACCTAGCTCGTCATTACTAACGACCGTCTGCTTGGGGGAGAAGTCACCCGCTGCAACAGCCTGCGTGCCTTCCGCCAGAATGGTCAGTGGCGCCGTAAACCGGCGTGCCAGAATAAAGGCGGCAGAAAAAGCAGCCGCCAGCGCTAACATGAGCGTCAGCGTTAACGTAATGGCATAAAGACGCGTTAACCCATCTCGCGCCAATTCCAGTTCCCGATATTCCCGGTAAACCGACTGTACAGCCTCTGAATCAGCAGCAAGCTTAGCCGGCACCGGCACCACGACTTCCAGCAAACGGTTTGAAATCTGCTGTGGCGAAGCGGTGGGCAGCAAAACAATGGCACGTAGAATCGGCAAACCGGTACTGTCCGCTTCGATAACGCTGAAAGCGCCATTTTTACGTGCCTCTGTTACCTGCGCAGGCAGAGGCAGCACAGGTGTTTCACCACGTGCCAACGTACTGCCTATGACCTCGATGCGGTTACCGGAAATTTGTAACAGCGCTGTGGATTGTGCACCCGTTACCTGTTTGAGCTTGGTGAGGACGCCCGGTGCTTGGGCTGCATCGCGCTGGGCAATGGCTGTTGCCGCATCTCGCGTTGTGCTCACCAAACCAATCGTGACACCTTCGAGCGCATCACGACCCAAGTTCAAGCCCGCCTCGAGCGCCTGTTCAACACGCACATCAAACCAGCTTTCGATACTACGGGTAACAAACTGGACCGATACCGCATAAATCAGTGCGCCTGGTACCAACGCCATAATGGCCAGCATGAGCATTAAACGGAACTTCAGGCGTGCGCCGAAAATCTGCTGGCGGTGGTCCCGCCATAGACGGAACAGCTGAACACCGATCACGAGCAGCATCGCTGCGCCCAACAGAATATTCAAGCCCACCAGCCAGGAATAATGGCGCGCAAAAAAATCCGTATTCGCTGAAGCCTGTGTCAGCAAAAACAATAAGGCCACCGACACAAGGGTCATGATGAACATGGCCAGACGCATTATTTGCCTCCCGAGACGGCCGGTACCGTCAAACGGAAACTTCGCCAGTCACTATCCAAACGCCAATCGCGATCGCCGAATGAAACAACCTGAAATGGTTTAGGCAAAAACGCCGGATCCAGACGGAAACGCACCTGCACATCCACCACCTCACCGGAGCGAAGCCGCCCACCGGCGATAGGCCAACTCACCGGGCGCGCCACATAATTCAATGCATCCGAGAGATTCTGAAAGTTACGGCCATCCTGTCCTTCCGTCACCCGGTAATTACGCACCAATGCGTTATACGTCAGACGGCGATCGGTATGCGCTGCATACAAGGCCTCATCAACCCAGTACCAGCGTGGACGCCGCACCTGTGCCTGGACCTGAAAGACCAGCGGAATGCCATGATTGACTGCATCTGTCAGAGAAGGCGAGAGTTGCAGCGCAAAGCTGCTATTTAAATTCACCGCCTCTTCGCTTTGTGTCAGAGTCGCCTCGCGCACTTCTGCACCGGCATGTGCTGTCAGCGTCTGCGCGCCGAATAAAAACACGGCCATGAACAACCACCATTTCAAATAGAAACGGTTGTTAAAGATCATGCCGACACCTTGCGCAACAACGCGTAAAAGAATCCATCATGCCGCGCATCAGGCAACAACGATGTTTGTGACTCAAGCGTTGCATCCGGATGCTGCGACAGAAAATTGGCAATCTGCGTCTGATTCTCCAGCGCAAAGACTGAACACGTGCCATACAGCAGACGACCACCAGGTTTGAGCAATGGCCACAAGGCCTTCAGCAACCGCTTCTGTGTTCGTGCCAGCGCGTACACATCATCATTTCGACGCAGCCACTTCGCATCCGGGTGGCGGCCGGCCACCCCGGATCCAGAACAAGGCGCATCCAGCAAAATGGCATCAAACGGCCGCTTCGCCCAGGCCGCCGCTGTGTCTGCAGCATCTGCACAAAGAACTTGGATCGTCCGATCCTGTGGAAAACGGGACGCATTCAACGCCCGCGTCAGCGCGGCACACCGTTCTTCATCGGCCTCAACAGCGATGAGTTCAATCGCGGCCGATTCCAACAAGTGGGCCGCTTTGCCACCCGGCGCCGCGCAGGCATCCAGCACACGCATCCCGGGCTCTATGTTCAGCAGGCGGGCCGCCTGTTGCGCCCCGATATCCTGCACGGCAACGACGCCCTGTGCAAAGCCGGGCAGGTTTTCAGCAGCAACGGGCTGTGCGAGCAACAACGCATCCGGGCCATCTTCCGGAAGGCGCGGCTGTGCTTCTATACCTGCGGCTACCAATTGCTGCGCATACGCCGTGACAGTTGTAGCCTGACGATTCACGCGGAGACCCATCGGTGGTTTTCGATTGCCACCGGCGGCAATAGCTTCCCACTGCTTTGGCCAATCTGTTTGCAGACGCTCTAACCACCATTGCGGATACTGCCAATCGGCTTCCTGATTATTGGCAATCGTCTGATCCAGCACGGCGCGCTCACGTAATGCGCGACGCAATATGGCGTTAACGAAGCCCCGATAGCGCCCAGCCGATAATGTGGCCGCAGCTTCTACTGCCTGATCGACACCCACGTGGGCCCGTTCCGGATGCATCTCCAGCCAGCACAATGCAACGCGCAACAAACTACGCAGCTCATCTTCAGCCGTCGGACGATCGAGCAATACCGAGAGCTCGACATCGCCCCGACAGTAACGTCGCAATGTCGCATACGTCAGATCAATCGCCTGCGAGCGCACAGCATTTTCCGGCAGCGTACGTTGGCGCAAGTTGGCTAATACTGCCGTCAGACTACGACCATAGGCCACCACTTCTGTCACACAAGCCGCAGCCGTTTGTATGGCCCAGGCGAGTGAATCGGGTGCTAGCGCAGCGGGCGGCGACGCAGGCTTGCGAGGCCTGCTGGGCGCGGCGATTCGCTGTGGACGAGGACGTGATGTGGCGTTGTTCATTATTGGTTTGAGTGTAGCATGTTTACAACACTATCTAGAGGCATAATCTGCCCATGACGCTCTCTACGCAACACCTCTTCACGCACGTCCATCGACTCCGAAAATTCATCGTCGGCGCGCTCTTTCTCGTGAGCTTCCATTCTTGGGCATGGAACGCAACAGGTCATCGTGACGTGGTCATCATCGCTTGGTCGAACTTACCGACGGCCACACAAAAGACTATCGGATCCATACTCAAACAGCAGACGCTGATTCCGAATCTGCAAAACCTTTCGGCAGAAGAAGCCTGGATGGCTGCCGCCCTCTGGCCTGATGAACTGCGTGACCAGGCTGAGCCCAAAGGCAGCAACATCCCCGCACCACGCTCCTTGCAACAATGGTTATCACGCGCGCGCACGGGTGAGGGTACGCGCCGCTGGCATTTTGCCGACCGGAATATTGCCAAGCCCTTTAACCAGCCGGTGCACGGACTTCTCGAACAGGCTCTGAATGAACAGATTCGCTTACTGGGCGATCGATCCCTCACACACGAAGACCGTGCCGTTGCGCTCGCCTGGGTCAGCCATCTTGTCGCCGACGCCCACCAACCGCTACATACCGCAAGCCGCCTCGATCCACTCAATCCGGGTCAGCTGGATGCCGGTGGCAACACCGTGATCGTATTGGATGCCGGACGTCGCCCACCCGAACCGCTTAGTCTGCATCGCTGGTGGGACGAACTGCCTGGCCATGCCCGACCTGGCACACCGCGCTTTGAAAAAGAAACCGCACGACTATTGAATCAGGCGCAGCAAGTGAGTGGTGCGGAAATCCAGACACCATCGCTGCACTGGATCGAAGAGTCGTTCAACATTGCCCGCGACCAGGTCTATCCCGGCCTCATGCCTGACCCGGAAAAACCGGGTGCCTTCCTAATCCGGCAGGATTACTGGTTAGAAGGGCGCGATATCACACGCACCCGTCTTGCGTTAGCGGGTCGACGACTCGCTGATATCGTCACTCTGGCTTTCAAAGACCTGAATTAACGTGCCATCGCTTCTAGGCGCGCAATGCGCTCCGCGGTTTTAGGGTGGGTCGAGAAGAGGGTGTCGATGCCGCCGCCCGCCAACGGATTCATGATCATCATCTGTGCCGTTGCAGGGTGTGCCTCGGCCGTCGGGAAAGGGATCCCGCGCGCATAGGCATCAATTTTTGCCAACGCGCTGGCCAGTGCTAATGGATCACCACTGATTTCGGCACCGCCACGATCGGCTTCAAATTCTCGTGCACGCGAAATAGCCATCTGAATGAGCATGGCGGCAATCGGTGCAATGATGGCAACGATAATGCTCACCACGGCATTCGCCGGGCGCCCCTCTTCATCACGGCCGCCAAAGAACATGGCAAAGTTGGCTAGCGCTGAGATGGCGCCAGCCAGCGTTGCCGCAATGGTCGACGTGAGAATGTCACGATGCTTCACGTGCGCCAGTTCATGTGCCATCACACCGCGTAACTCCCGTTCGCTCAACAGACTGACGATGCCGGTAGTTGCAGCCACTGCCGCGTTTTCCGGATTACGCCCGGTGGCAAAGGCATTCGGTTGCGCTTCATCAATCAGATACACACACGGCATCGGCAATTCGGCACGCGCCGCCAGGTCACGCACCATGTTGTACAGATACGGCGACGAAGTTTCATCCACGGGTTGCGCGTTATACATACGCAACACCATCTTGTCCGAGAACCAGTATGCAAAGAAATTCATGCCGCCGCCCAACAGTAGCGCCATCAACATGCCTTCGCGGCCACCAATCAAACCACCGATCATCATGAACAGCGCCAGGATGGCTGCAAACAGTACGGTTGTTTTAAACCAGTTTCCCATGTCATCACCTCTACAAAGAATCGTTATGACCCATGGCGCCTATTAGAACCGCACACGCCTTAATAAATCCTTAGCAATTCAGTCGGTAATTGGTGCGCTGTCATCCATTTTCAAGTGAGCACGGTGCCTACGGGCAGCGGATGGCCACGCAAAAAATCTGCCGCGGGTAAACGCTTGCCGCCCGGCGCCTGTAGCACCTCTAGGCACAACGCCCCGTGGCCGCAGGCCACAACCACACCGGCATCGTCTGCGGCTAACACTGTACCGGGTTGGCCCAAAGCGCCCGTGCCCTCGACGATGTGTGCACCCCAGATCTTGATCGCCTTATCACCCGCATGCAGCACCGCACCGGGGAAAGGGTTATAGGCGCGGATCTTTCGGTCAAGTTCAGCAGCCTCTGCTTTCATATTCAGCAATGACTCCTGCTTTTCCAGCTTCTGAGCATAGGTGATGCCGACCTCGGGTTGCGCTACGGCAACCAGCGACTCACCTGCGGCCAATTTTTTCAGCACTGCCACAATGCGTTCTGCGCCTAGCGCCGCCAATCGATCATGCAGAAGCGCCGTCGTGTCAGTGGCGGCTATCTGCAATCGCGCCTCATCAATAACGCCACCGGTATCCAGACCTGCATCCATCTGCATGATGCAGACACCGGTTTCGCTGTCACCGGCTTCAATCGCACGATGAATGGGTGCTGCACCACGCCAGCGCGGCAAAATTGACCCATGAATATTCAGGCAGCCATATCGCGGCATATCCAACACCGCCTGTGGCAGGATCAGGCCGTAGGCAACGACGACCAGCACATCAAGGTTATAGCTACGCACCAGCGCCTGTGCTTCTTCATTACGTAGCGATACCGGCTGTTCTACGGGAATGCCCTTATGCAAGGCGAGCTGCTTCACCGGGGAGGGCATTAATTGCATACCCCGACCCGAAGGCCGATCCGGTTGCGTGAGCGCCACCACCACATTAAAGCCTGCATCCAGAATCGACTTTAGGGCGCATTCTGCAAACGCCGGCGTACCGGCAAACCCAACGCGTAGCGTCATACGTTCTGCCGCGCCAGTTTGGCGAGTTTGTTTTTAATGCGGGTTTGCTTCAACTGGGACAGATGGTCAACGAACACCTTGCCGTTCAGATGATCAATCTCATGCTGGATACAAATTGCCAGCAGCTCACCCGTTTGCAGCACGTGCTCTTTACCATCGAGATCCTGATAGCGCACACGCACATCGGATGGGCGATCCACCTTATCGTAAACGCCGGGCACAGAGAGGCAACCCTCTTCATAAGTCTGCATGCCACTCACCGACTCGATCACCGGGTTAACAAATGCCTGCAAACCTTTCTGGTCTTCCGACACATCAATCACCACCACACGCTGATGCACATTCACCTGCGTTGCGGCCAGACCAATGCCCGGTGCTTCATACATGGTCTCTGCCATATCCGCTACCAGTTTGCGCAAGGCGTCATCAAACACGGTCACCGGTTTGGCAACCGTGCGTAGCCGTTCATCAGGAAATCGTAATATCGGTAACAAGGCCATGCGTGTACTCGGACTGGGCACACCCGCGTTGCGGATGTGTAAAATGATTTATGCTTATCTCGGGCCGCCACTGGATGGCGCCGCTTTCGGATCAATATTATAGCGATGCGTCCTAAATTCAACCCTGCTGTTTTGCTGGCCATCGCCCTCGAGGGATTATTGTCAGTCACGGCTTTAGCTGAGCCGCTACCGCTGGTCGTACCGGAAGCAAGCTTTGGCGCTCTGCCACGCATCACGGGTGACACGCTCAATCAGCGCTTGATGGATCAGTACAGCACCATCCGGATCCAGCTTACTGACCCAAACGAACGCCTGCCACCCGATACGCCGCTCCTGGTATTCCGACAGGGTTTGCGCCTGAGCACGCCTGATGGGCGCGTTCTGGGGGTGCTTGCCGTGCCCGTTGCCAGTGGCCAGACTTTGAGTAGCAAAGATGAAGCAGCCGAAATCGCCAATCCGGATCAACTAGGGGTGGCCTGGATGCGCCTGCAATCACAACAGCAGGAAGTCATGCGTGGCGATAGCGTCATGACCCGTGCCGAAGCAAAAACATACGCGCCCCCGATCTGTAAGCCATTACCGCCGGCAGAAAGACCCATCAGCATCCCGCAGGTCATGGCCATTGTCAGCCAGACCGGTAGCCTTTCGTCTGGCGGAGACCTACTGGCCGTATCGGGCGGTTGCACGGCCGGACTAAACCGGAGCAGCACAGTAACGCTCTGGCGCCCGGCAGTAGCCACCTACGGCCGCAAACTGGATCAACCGGTGGACGACACCCGTAATGACTCGACCAGCGTTTTCGATGACAATCCTGCCATTAGCCGCAGCCAGACACCGGGTCATCGTGTCGGCACCGCCATGGTTGTCGCCTCATATCCGGACACCGCTATCATCCGGATTCAGCAAATCGTACAAGCGGTTCAACCCGGCGACTTGGTGCGCCTTAGCCCCACAAAGACTCAACCATGATGCCACTCAGTACAACGCAAAACCAAGATGAGCTACGCGGTTGGTTAAATCTCACGCTGCCGGCCGGCATCGGCCCCCGCAAACAACAGGAATTGCTACGCGCCTTTAGCCACCCGGACGCCATTTTTGAAGCCGGACTGAGCGCAGTTGCGGGCGTCATTGGCATCAAACTCGCACAATCGCTTTTTGATGGCCTGACCAATGAGGCGCAGCAAGCACTCGTCACCACCACGTTAGCCTGGCTTCAAGAGCCCGGCCATCACATCGTCACCCTTGCCGATCAGGATTACCCGCAGCGGCTGCTGGAATCGACCGACCCGCCCAGCCTGCTCTATATTAATGGTGACCCGAGTTACCTGAACCGCGCCGCCATCGGTGTCGTCGGTAGCCGCAATGCCACCCCCCAGGGCATCGAAAACGCACTGGCCTTCTCCCGCGTGCTGGCCGATGCCGGCTTCACCATCATCAGCGGTCTGGCACTGGGCATCGACGCGGCCGCCCATGAAGGCGCGCTACGCAGCGATTCCCTCAGCGGCACCATTGCCATTATCGGTACCGGCATTGATCGCATGTATCCGGCCAGCAACAAAAAACTGGCCCATCTGATCACCGGTAAAGGCTGCATCATTTCGGAGTTTCCGCTCGGTACCGCGGCAACCGCCAGTAACTTCCCCCGTCGCAACCGGCTGATTGCCGGTTTGTCGCAAGCGTGTCTGGTGGTTGAAGCCGCGCCGGCCTCCGGTTCTTTAATTACGGCCCGACTGGCCGGCGAGCTGGGACGCGATCTTTTTGCCATTCCGGGATCGATCCACGCGCCGCAATACAAAGGCTGTCATGCGCTCATCAAGCAGGGTGCCAAGCTCGTCGAATGTGCTCAGGACATCCTGGAAGAGCTACGCCCCCAGGACGCCACTACGCCGGGCATTAGTCTTGAAACCCCCAGCGGCAACTCGGCGCATGCGCCACTCATTAACGCGCTGGGTCACGATCCCAGTACATTAGACCAATTAATCAGCCGTTCCGGGTTGACGGCAGGCGTAGTTCTTGCGATGCTGACCGAACTCAGTCTAGAAGGTGTAGTGACAAATCTGCCGGGCGGGCGTTACCAACGTCTCATTCGCAGCTAACCTGCATCTTCAGGCTATCTGACTGACCCAACGCGATAGGTTGCTCCATGCTCGACATCCTTGTTTATCTGTTCGAACACTTCGAAGAGCTCGGCGCCGGTGACCAGCAAACCAGTTTTGAAGAGTCTCCCTTATCCGAGACCCTGATCGAGGCCGGATTCGAGCGGGAAGAGATCGACGAGGCCTTTGGCTGGTTGGCAGGGCTAAGCGGCGAACGTCACCGAGCCATCTCCGCCCCTTCGGCCGAATCTGTTCGCATATTCACCGATCGAGAATACGAGCATCTCGGACACGACTGCCTGAACTATCTGTTTGCGCTGGAAAAGCAGAATGCGGTACCAGCCGGGCTGCGTGAACTCATCATCGACCGCGCCATGGCGATGGAAGATCTGACGCTAGATCACTTCAAAATTATCGTGCTGATGGTGCTCTGGAGCCGCAACCAGGCGGTCGACGGGTTGCTGGTCGAAACCCTGCTCGACGACATGAGCGCCCCCTATAATTAATAGCGCTGAATCACGGGTTGCTTGCCAATCCCGGCGCGGCCTCCTATTATGCGGCGGTCACTTACGAGAACCACCCCATGGGAAAAAAGTTAATCATTGCCGAAAAACCATCCGTCGCCTTGGATATTTCCAAAGCGCTCGGCGGCTTTACCAAGCATGATGACTACTATGAAAGCGACGATTACGTCCTTTCTTCGGCCGTGGGTCACCTGCTGGCGCTGATCTGCCCGGAAGAATTCGAAGTTAAACGCGGCAAGTGGACCTTTGCCCACCTGCCCGTTATTCCCCCGCACTTTGATCTGCAACCCATCGAGAAATCGGCGCCACGCCTGAAAGTGCTGCAGAAGCTGCTGCGCCGTAAAGACGTTGATGGCCTCATCAACGCATGCGATGCGGGACGCGAGGGCGAGCTGATCTTCAATTACATCGCCCAGTACGCCAAGGCCAAAGTGCCTGTACAGCGTTTGTGGCTGCAGTCGATGACCAAGGACGCCATCCAGAATGGCTTCGCGCATCTACGGGATGGTGCCGACATGCAAGGCCTGGCAGATGCCGCCGTCTGCCGTTCGGAATCGGACTGGCTGGTTGGCATCAACGGCACCCGCGCCATGACGGCGTTCAACTCCAAGACGGGTGGCTTTCACCTCACCACCGTCGGCCGCGTACAAACACCGACCCTGTCACTGGTCGTTGAGCGCGAAAAAGAAATCCGCGCCTTTATTCCCCACAATTACTGGGAAATCGAAGGCGAATTCCAGGCTGCCGGCGGCAACTACACCGGTCGCTGGTTCGACGAGGGTTTCAAAAAAGGCGAGGATGAACATGCCCGCGCCGAGCGCCTGTGGCAAGAACAACAAGCAGATGCGATCCGCAGCGATTGCCTGGGAAAACCCGGCATCGTTACAGACACCGCCAAACCGGAAAATCGGCTATCTCCCCTGCTTTTTGACCTAACGAGCTTGCAACGTGAGGCGAACACGCGTTTTGGGTTTTCAGCAAAAACCACGCTATCTATCGCTCAGGCGCTCTACGAACGCCACAAGGTTTTAACCTATCCGCGTACCGATTCGCGCGCACTGCCCGAAGATTATCTGCCCACAGTACACAACGTACTGGCCGGTTTACCGGATCTGTACGCACCCTTCGCCAACGAAATCGTTAAAGAGGGCTGGGTTAAACCGAACAAGCGGATCTTCAATAACACCAAGATCTCGGATCACTTCGCCATCATCCCAACCGGCACCGTGCCCAAAAGTTTGTCGGAAGTCGAAGCCAAACTGTACGACTTCGTCGTCCGCCGCTTCCTCTCAGTCTTCTATCCGGCCGCCGAATATCTGGTCACCACCCGCATTACGCGCGTTGGCAAGCACCCCTTCAAGACCGAGGGCAAAGTCCTAGTCAAAAAGGGCTGGCTCACCGTTTACGGCAAAGAAGAAAGCGACGAAGAAACCAACCTGCCGGCTGTAACGGATGGTGAACAGGTTCAAACGGAAGACGTACGCGTTAAAGCGTCGGCAACACGTCCGCCGGCACGCTATTCTGAAGCCACGCTGCTCTCCGCCATGGAAAGCGCTGGCAAACGTATTGATGACGATGAACTCCGTGCCGCCATGGCTGGCCGCGGCCTCGGCACTCCAGCCACCCGCGCTCAGATCATCGAAGGTCTACTGGCAGAACAGTATCTGCTACGCGAAGGCCGCGAACTCATTCCGATGGCCAAGGCATTCAACCTCATGACCCTGCTGGAAGGCCTGGGCGTTACCGCGCTCACCTCACCAGAGCTAACGGGCGAATGGGAATCCAAGCTAGGCAGCATGGAACGCGGTGAGCTTTCCCGCAAGCAGTTCATGGCCGAAATTGCCCAGATGACCGAAGACATGGTCGCCAAGGCCAAGAACTTCGAACACGACACCATCCCCGGCGACTTCGGCACACTGACCACGCCATGCCCCAAGTGCGGCGGCGTCATGAAAGAAACCTACAAGAAATTCCAGTGCGGCAGCTGCGACTACGGTCTCTGGAAAACCGTGGCCGGTCGCCAGTTTGAAGGCGCCGAAATCGAGACGCTGATTAAAGAACGCCAGGTCGGCCCGCTCAACGGCTTCCGCAACAAAATGGGTCGTCCGTTCGCTGCACTGATCAAGCTCAACGACGAACACCAACCCGCCTTTGATTTTGGTAATTCAGACGATAGTTCCAGCGAGCCGGTCGACTTTAGCGGTGTGACCAGTGTGGGCAAATGCCCCAAGTGTGCGGCTAACGTTTACCCGTATGTCACCTCTTACGTTTGCGAAAAATCCGTCGGCCCGGAAAAGAGCTGCACCTTCCGATCCGGCCAGATCATTCTGCAACAACCGATTGATACCGAGCAGATGTCCAAGCTGCTCACAGCGGGCAAGACCGATCTGCTCAAAGAGTTCGTCTCTTCGCGTACGCGTCGTAAATTCTCGGCCTTCCTTGCGCTGGATAAAGACGGCAAGGTGGGGTTTGAGTTCGAACCGCGCCCGGTAAAAGCCGGCGCCGCAGCCAAAAAAGCCGCGCCTAAAAATGCGGCCGACAAAGAAGCCGGCGCTGAAGAAACCAAACCCGCCAAGAAGGTTGCCGCCAAGAAACCGGCTGCTAAAAAACCTGCGGCGAAAAAGCCGGCCGCCAAGAAACACGCCGCAAAAAAATCAGCGGCTAAGAAGGCCACCAAAGCCAAGGAATAATGGCGGGCTTGCAGAACAATACCCCGGTACCGGACGAGCTACGGCTACGCCCCGGTGGCCAGACACTGGCACTGACTTACCCGGATCTTGGTGAGGTGGCATTAAGTGCGGAGTTTCTGCGCGTTCATTCGCCCTCGGCCGAAGTACGTGGTCATGGCATCGGTAATGAAGTCCTGCAAACGGGCAAAGAAGATGTACGTATCACCGGTATTGAACCGGTCGGCAATTACGCCATTAAACTGATATTTTCGGATGGCCACGACAGCGGTCTATACTCTTGGGACATCCTCAACGAATTTGCCAGAAACCATCACGCACTCTGGCAGAGTTACCTAAAGCGGCTTGAGCAAGCCGGCTATCAGCGCAAGGTTTAATGTGACACACCAAGACAACACTACCCACTTTGGCTACGAAACCGTTAACGAACGGGAGAAGGCAGGGCGCGTACGCCAGGTCTTCGATTCCGTCGCCACCAAGTACGACATCATGAACGACCTGATGTCCGGTGGCCTGCACCGCTTGTGGAAGATCTTCACCATCGGCCGCAGTGGCGTACGCCCCGGCATGAAAGTACTGGACATCGCAGGTGGCACCGGTGACCTGGCCAAAGCCTTTAGCAAGAAGGTTGGCCCCACTGGCGAAGTCTGGCTCACCGACATTAACAATGCCATGCTCACCTGCGGGCGGGATCGTTTACTGAACGCCGGTACCGTGATCAAAACGGCACAGTGTGATGCTGAAAAGCTCCCATTCCCGGATGGCTACTTTGATATCGTGACGGTGGCCTTTGGCCTGCGCAATATGACCCATAAAGATGGTGCGCTTGCTGAAATGCGCCGCGTGCTCAAACCGGGCGGCAAACTCATGGTTCTGGAATTCTCCAAAGTCACCCCGTTGCTCGCACCGATTTACGACTTCTATTCCTTCAAAGTCATTCCGCAGGTCGGGCAGATCGTTGCGCAGGATGCCGACAGCTATCGTTACCTGGCAGAGTCGATCCGCATGCACCCCGACCAGGAAACTCTGAAGCAGATGATGGAAGGCGTGGGCTTTGATCGTGTCCAGTATCACAACCTCACCGGCGGTGTCGTTGCCCTACACATTGGCGACAAGTTCTAAGAGACATCATGTTGCATAGCCTGTCCTTACCGGCAATCAATCGCGCGCTGCGCGATGACCCGTGGGCGGCTTCACGCCTCGCAGCCTTTGCCGGTGCCTCTTTGCGGATTTCGATGGTGGAGCGCTCCCTGATACGCTACACCATCGAACCCGATGGGCTGCTCGCTGCGCATGAGGTTTTCGGGGATGATGAGCCTACGCTGTCTATCGATCTGCCCGGCAACGCCGCATCC
>JACCDN010719522.1_pt1 | contig 18246 bp, 22 predicted proteins | sample 7441691 | NCBI WGS metagenome assembly JACCDN01 (sample SAMN15323439, study PRJNA562643) | freshwater metagenome | isolation source: river surface water | place: USA:Blue River Watershed | collected 2017-08-16
ATGCTATTCATATCCTTACTATAAACACATCTCTAATGAAGTGTTAAAAGAAATAGATAAGGAAGAAAAAGATTTAGAACAATACTTTTTAAAGAAACTACAAATGTACAAAGAAGAAAATAAGTAGCTTGTACTACTTATTATTTCAATTTCTTCAGCTGAATCTTAATTCCAAAACGCTTTATTAATTCCCACTTTTCGATAATGTAGTGACTTGTAATTACCATAATTAGATTAAGTAACATAGCTGGAGGAATAATAATGAAGTTAGAATTTAGTTTTAATTTAAAAATAGCCAAATAAACGAATACAAATAAGGATTGTAATAAATTATGTCACCTGATGCAATATTTGCTACCAAACCAATATCGGCATGTTATACTTGACTTATACGCCATTTATCAGCATAATAAATAATATAAGAGAAACTGATATTGAGCCCACATCATGCCGACAAATTTTAAACCTATTTATAGAATAACGCCCAGTATTGCAAAAAGCCTTATGAGAATTGAGGCTGCGAAGGAAAAGGTCTCATTGTTACCGGTTAATCCTACAGTTCTTGCCTCTTTACGTGAAACTGCAAAATTATACACGACTCACTACTCCACGATGATAGAAGGTAATCAGCTAAAGCCTGATGAGATTAAAGAAGTAATTCAGCTTCAAGGACATTTCCCTGGTAGAGAACGAGATGAACGTGAAGTAAAAGGCTATTATGCTGCGCTGGCGCAAGTGGAACAATATGTCTCACAAAACCATCCTGTTACCGAGAAAGTAATCCAGACCTTGCATGCCCTGGTGATGAGTGATGATCGAGCCCGTATCAAACCAACGCCTTACCGAGATGGACAAAACGTTATAAAAGACAGTGGGACGGGAACAATCGTCTATATGCCGCCGGAAGCTAAGGATGTTCCAGGGCTTATACGCAATTTAGTATCATGGATCAAAGAAAATGAAGAGATACCGTGCCCTATAGTTGCTAGCATTGCTCATTACCAGTTTGCAACAATTCACCCTTATTATGATGGTAATGGACGAACAAGCAGGTTACTGACAACGTTGATATTGCACCTTGGTGGGTATGATTTAAAAGGCTTATATTCCCTTGAGGAATATTATGCTAAAAACTTACTCGGATATTATCGTGCTATCAGTATAGGCCCATCTCACAATTATTACTTTGGAAGAGCGGAAAGCGATATAACCCCTTGGATAGAATATTTCACTGAAGGTATGACCTTTGCATTTGAAAAAGTTGTAGCCCAGATGATGCAAAGCTTCGAGAAAGGTGAAAAAGATCATTCGCAGTTGCTGCGCACGTTAGATCCAAAACAACGTAAGGCATTGGAATTATTTAAAGGATATAATGTTGTGACGGCTAAACAAATAGGTGATCTATTTGGCTTCCAACCTAGAACGAATGCCGCACTGTGCAAAAAGTGGGTTGAATGTGGTTTTTTAGAAATAGTGGACGCTTCTAACAAAGCCAGAAAATATAAGCTTGCAGAGCCTTACGATATTATCATACTCTCTTAAAAGACTCTGATAAACTACAAGTTAAGAATAGAGATGGTCCTATAATAGACAGATCTACTAATACCTACCATTTTACATATTTCATCGAAAGATAAATTTGTTTCCTAGTAATCTAATTAGAGTAAACTCTATCCCACCAAAATGAGCCAACAGTCACCCCTACTCTCCAAGCGTCCGATTAGAGTTAGTATTTGATTTATCCAACATATTCTGTGTTGTCTTTTAGATATTATTACTACATATTCTTACTCATTATTCTATTTATTATTTATTAGTATAATAAACTATTTATATATTTATATTCTTATTATATAATAATACCTGTACTTAATATACATATATACTAATTATGGCTTTAAATAACTTTTCTAAAATTACAAGTAAAGGACAAGTAACAATCCCACAACTGATAAGAGAACAATTACATTTATATACAGGAAGTAAGCTTGAGTTTGTAATTAAAGGCAATACTGTCATCATGATGCCTCTTAACAATAAACTTTCTGATTTACACGGAATATTACCAAAGCCAAAAAAGCCTTTGTCCATTGAAGAAATGAATGATGTAATAAAAAGGAAATATGATAGGAATTGATACAAATATACTTGTCAGGTATCTCACTAGAGACGATGACAAACAGTCTACTGATGTACTAACCTTTCTAAACCAGTATTCTGGGGATGAATCCAGTATCTATATCAATAATGTAGTACTTTGTGAAATAATATGGGTTCTTGAATCAGCTTATGAATATTCAAAGCAAGAAATATCCAACGCTTTAAAGCTAATCTTACAAACTCCAGAATTTGCTTTCGAAAATCATACAACTATTGTTAAAGTATTGTACGAATACGAACAAACTAATGGCCTAGATTTTGCTGACATTTTAATTAGCCATACAAATGCAGATAAAGGATGCAGCGCAACCTACTCTCTTGATAAGAAGGCAATTTCTGCTGGGTATTTCAGAAATTTAGAAAACTTGAAGTAAAATGAGCGGTAAATTAATAGGTTACATCAGAGTCAGTTCTGAATTACAAAATACCGACAGACAGTTAGATGGTATCAAGCTTGATAAAATTTATACAGACAAATTATCAGGCAAAACTATACAACGCCCTGCTCTTGAACAAATGCTAGATTATGCACGTGATGGTGATGTGGTGCTAGTTCATAGCATGGACAGGCTTGCTCGCAATCTTGATGATCTGAGAAACATAGTGAAGCAATTAACCGCAAAACAAGTTAAAGTTCGCTTTATTAAAGAGTCTTTGGAATTTACTGGTGATGATTCACCGATATCTACCCTACTCCTTTCAGTGATGGGAGCATTTGCTGAATTTGAACGCAACCTGATAAAAGAGCGCCAGTTAGAAGGAATAACTCTTGCCAAAAAACGCGGCGCTTACAAAGGACGTAAGAAATCTCTAAACCAAGAACAGCAAGAAGCCTTAGTAAAGGCAGCACGTAATGGCTTCTCTAAAACAGAAATCGCTAGCCACTTTGGTATTAATCGATCTACCGTTTATGAATACTTGAAGTTACTTAGCTGAAGCCAAGGTGTTTTCGAAATCAAGCCGCTACACATAGCATTCTATTTAAGGTAGATTTTATTCAATATAGATATATGATTTTTGTGCTTGAGTTATAAAAACGTCTTCGTGGTCGAGCATTCCTATATCCATTTTATCGAATTTATTCTGAGAATTAATGAAATAGACCTTATTATGTTCTATTTTTCCGAACATAACCTGATTTTTATAAAGTCCTACTACGCCCTTTCCTATCCTATATTCAATCTTGCCGAGCCATGATGCTAAACTAAGAATTTTCTTTATCATTTTACTACTTTCATTCATAGTACACAAATCTATCTATGTATTAATTTTATAGTCTTTATATAGCACTTTAACTAAAAAGTGTTAAATTAGAGTTAATTTTATGGCGTTTTCAAATAAATAATAACCAGAAGTTTAAATTTATATAAAGGGAAAATATAGCGAATCTCTAATTTTTCTGAAGTAATATTATTAGATTGTACAAGAAATTTGTATGTATATTTTATACCTTTGGTTGGTGCATAAATAAATTTAGCTGCAAGTTTTGCAAAATAGGATATGTGCTTGGTAAAAGTGATTCTAATTAAACTCATGAACAAATTATATCTCGTTTCATTAATAGTGTACCTCACGTAGACCACATAAAACTAGTCTATTTTAAAGTGTTGCATAATCTATAATAGACCACTATTATAAAACCACTTATAATAGATTGTTATTCATTTATCTTTTCTTCACCTAAGATTTTATAAACAGCAGCACGTCTTATAGATAGGGTTTCTGCAATATTTGTTGCGCCATAACCCTTTAATTTCAAATCCATCTTGCTACGATCTATAAATCGTTCGCGCCCAAATTTTATTCCTTTAAGCGTGGCTTCTATTCATCCTTCAAAAGATTAATATATCTATAAAAACCTGCTCTCGATATTTTTAGAGTTTGGCATATATCAGAGATACTCATACCATGATCTTTGTGCATTTTTTTTGCCATTAAGACTTTAGGATTGGTATTTTCTATCTTTTTACGTCCACCCTTTTTCCCTCTAGAACGTGCAGCATCAAGCCCTGCTTTTGTTCTCTCTTGAATAAGCCGACGTTCAAACTGAGCTAAGGAGGAGAATATATTGAAGATTAACTCTCCAGATGCCGTAGTTGTGTAAATTGATCCGTCACAAATAGATTTAAACCCTATTCCTTTTTGCCTCAACTCTTCGACAAGCAAAACTAAATGATGCATAGAATGTCCTAACCTATCAAGACGCCATACTATGAGCGTATCTCCTGCTTTAATCTCAGCTAGACATTTATTTAAACCAGGACGTTCTGTTTTAGCTCCAGAAATTTTATCTACAAATATATAATTCAAATCACATCCTGCTTTTTCAAGAGCGTCAAGTTGTAGCTGCAATTCTTGCTCTTGAGTACTTACTCTCGCGTAACCAACTAATTTTGACATAATAAATTATTCATAAATAGAATCTCTTTTTCCTATTCTTAATACTAAGACTACCATTTTCTCTTCTTCTATATGACAAATAATTCTATGCTTTTCTACCCTATATCTCCACAAACCAATATAGCCATATTTTAAGGGTTTGCCGAAATTTTTTGGATGACTGCTTTTTAAAACTTTATTTGTTAGATAGTCTATTATAGACTTCTTTAAGTCGGGACTAAGCTTTTTAAATTCTTTAGCCGCTTGGATATCAAATTCAACGACCCAGCTCATTCTTTATCTAACTCAGCTAATGAAATTCTAGGATTTTTTTGTTCTAATCTGTGTAGAGCAATAAAATAATCTTCTCTTTCATCTAGAAATGCCTCTAGCGCTTTTCTAACAAGGTAGCTTTTATTTCGGTCAACTATTTCGCCGAGCTTCTCCAATCTTTCAAAAAGATCATCCGGTAATTTTGCTGTTACTGTGTGCATAATGGTATACTTAGTATATTTTATATACTTTATATTATCGTAAAAAATATATTATGTCAAATTATTCTCATAAAATAAAAACAGCTGTTAATTCAGGAATTGAATAGAATCGCAAGGTTTTCAAATTCCTAAATATAATATTAATCTTATACACAGTAATGTTTATAAATGAACTTAGGGATCTTATTAATTTAAAAAGCATTATTAAATTTAATGAGACCACTAAAACTTATTATTTTTGCAGAGATTCTGACGACACGTGCAAATACTAAATAATTGAAATTGCTGAAGAAATTATAACTGCTTCAAACGGCTAAGTCCTGGCCAAATGGAAAGATAGTAAGCTATATTTTACTAAAGATCTAAAATTAGACAATAATTTAGATCTTTAGATTTTATTTTATATAGTGGAATCTACAATTGTATATTATGATTTGACCTGAGTTTACTGAGTATATCAATCGATGCTCTTGGTTAATTCTTCTTGACCATAACCCAGCCAAAGAATGCTTTAAAGGCTCAGGCTTTCCTATTCCTGCAAATGGTGTTTCTTCAATGTTTTCTATCAGTAACTTGATACGCTCATACTTTTTAGCGTCGTGCTTTTTCCAATACGCTATATCTTCTGCGGCATTCAATGTCCATTGAATTTTAGTCATCTAAATCAACATGGGTAAATCTAGCTTTCTCCGCTTGTTCTATAGAGTCTTTTATTCGACTAGCATTAATTGGGTTAGATAGTAAATATAGGGTCTCTTGAGTAGATTCGTAATCTTCCTCTGTTAGAAGAATCATATTTTTATGATTCTTTCTTATTATATGATATGGAATATGATCTTTCTCCACAGTATCTAATACAGAGCTTAAATTTTTTCTGAGTGAAGTATAGCTAATTGATTTCATAACCCCTCTAATGTACATATAATATGTACATATTAAATCAAGTATTGAGTTATTGCAAGATGTTTTATTCAAATGCTGACCTTTAGATATTTTTAGTTTTTTTGATTTTATCTATACTCAGTCTAGGATAAAATTCAAATTTTGTTTGCTCAATGATATTGAAATTTATAAAATTAAATGAACTGAGCTAAATACTGCCAATGAAATCAAACCGCTACAGCTAATTTCTTGAATTTTAGGCAACAATAAGTCTTTGAGCCGCTTTATCCCAAATGGTTTTGGCTGCATTAAATGCTAATCTTTGATTTATAGCATTTTTTGTATATTTAAGTTCTCTGTATAGTTGTAGAGCGTCCAATACTTTTTTACTGTTGTGGCTTGGACCATATTAGCAATCTAAGGGTTGCAATATTGGCAGTTTCCTGGATCTGCTTGTTTTTTACCGTCTGCACGCTCTGTATTTTCTTCATAAGCACACTTAACACAACCAAAGATTTCTGATTTTACTAATCCTGTTTCTGAACCACAACATCCACAGATCAGGCCTTTTTCATATCTGACTTCACCCCAGCCTGGATTATTACAAACTGGGCACATTGCTTTTAGTCTATACGAAAGCTTAGTGGCAAGTTTACCTATTACATGCATACGCGAAGGATTAAATTGAGCTCGCATGTCTGTTTCTAGCCAAACAATACCTTCTTCCGAGTATCTAATAGATTCTTTAAATGCATCTTCAAGTGCTTGCCAAGTATCTAGTCCTTTAAAAATTGGACTTTTTGTTTCTCTATTGTTAGGACGCATTATAAGAGCATGCGATGGAAATGAGGCTTGATTGGCAAACTTATGGAGTGCCTCAAGGGAGTTTACTATTTCTGTACGATAATTAGTTTTTTCACTTATATGAGATAGGTGTAAGTGAAAATCCCTTTTGCGATCAATGAAATATAGAATTTCCTGATCGCATGGAAGAAATGGAATAAAAGGATGAGGTCCAAAAGTACCTTCACTTGCAATCGCAAACTCAACCTTATCACCAAGTTTATTTAAAGACCATTCACATTTTTTACGTGCACACTCTAGAGCATTACCTTCTCTTTCAATTTCAGCTGAAAAAGTACCAAGCTTATCTGTATCAACCACATATTCAATAATGCTGGCTCCTAATGTCTCTAAAAATGGCGGAGCAATAGCAATCGATTTAGCATGTTTTGTTGTTAAAATTATACAACTTCCTTTATAACATGATTCATTTATTAATTTATTTCCTGCCATGAAAAATCGCTATTAAGTAAGTAAGTTTTATTATTGTCCGGCTCTATCCTCGCCATTTTTGCCCAGCCATTACCAAACAGTTTCTGTAAAATAGTCTGATCTTGAATGATGTTGTCCAGCATAATTTGTGGGGCAACAACAATAACAAAAAGACGTTGTGGTTCATGATAAGGATCTGTATCACTCTTATATACTGACTGTAGAGGCAAACCATTCATCAAATCACTTGCATTGCCTTGCATAATAGCAATTTTACCAGTGATATTTTTCGTTATTTTGCTGCCACCACCATAAGCAACATTATTAACCGTAGAAAAAAGGTATTGCATGTTTATCCACTGGGCAACAACCATTGGTGCAGTTAGGATAGTTGTAAGAAAAGATCCTTGTGGATCTTGCTTGTAATCATAGGAATGTAAAAAGCATCGACCATCTAAATCTAATGAAAAAGTAAGATCACGAGGCGCTATAATAAAAGCAGCGTTACGTGCCAATCCCCATTCTGGGCGCACTTGTGCCCAATCATTTGCGCGTGTTTTAGCACTATCTACTTTAGGATTTTTTACGCTTAGTTTCTTAAGACGAGTTATGTTATTTATCCTACGGGCTTTTTCGAGATTATTTTTTAATTTTTGAATTTCCTCTGTCTCATCTTTGAAAAATAGAACTACTTCATCTGTGGTAGTGTTATGTTCTGCTGCAAAAAACTTAGTTGCTTCAGGGATTTTAATGCCATTTCTTGAAAGTTGCGTTTTAACTTCCGAGCAGTTCATAATTGCTGCAAGAATTTTTGCATTGCTTCCTCCATGCCGTCCACCACATGCACCACAATCTAAAGCTGTAGCATAAGCATTATTTTGCGTGCTACTACCATGACCACAAAATACGATAATAGGGCCAAAGTTATGTGTTAAGCCCATCATTCGAAGGGCATTCTCAGCATAGGTACATTTTTCTTCTAAAGGTATGTGATCGATTGATGGCTCCATGAGAGATGATATGCGGGGATTATCGCTCATTAGAATGGAACTCGTTTTTGACGCAAATTTCGGGGCCACTGTTCGAATCCCCATCCATAGGCCACTAAACCATCCCAAGGTCTCCACAAGAACAAATGGTGTAGAAAAAGTATATTTCAAAGATTGGTAAAGTTTTTTGAACAATTGCCTTAGGTCATAATTATTTTTGTATCTTAAACCTTCATTATGGTTACAGGGATCTTCACATACCTCATGTTTAGGTTTAAGTAAAACAGGGCATGAAGGATAAGAAGTGCCTGTTATATTATTGGTGATTTGTACGGGTATACCAAAAAATCCAGCAAATCCCAGTGTTTGATAATTACCTGTTGATTCTAGACTTTTGCGAAAAGGCTCCGAGCGCACATCAATGCAGAATACTAATTGCGCTTCTGGTGTATGAGATTTGTGGATCTTTTGTTCTGCAATTGCTCTTAGCAAGGGAATTCTATAAGAAGTTTCTGCTGCCTCTATTTTCTCAAGTCTCTTAGATTGAGAATTCTCTAAGGCTTTTTTATGCAAACGAAGTAATTTTTTAGCTTCTGGCCAAAGTAAAGTTGCTATAATTATCCTGACAGCAAGGTATTCTAATTGAGTAATTTTGTAAGAATTATCACTTTGCATAGACCACTCGCTCTTATATTTGATATAGGAAGCCCAACCTGGAAGAGTTGTGAGAAGAAGGGTTAAAAATTCTTGTTTCTCTCCCTCTTCAATATCAAGCTTTATCAAGCATTCAGAAATTACTTGTTCTGGATTCGCTGGTAAATTGGCTATAAATTCTATTTTTTCTTTTATATTTTTATGGAGTTTTTCATCGTAACTGGCAAGTAACCGCCAAGCTTCATATAAACCATGTTCTCTAAGAGGCATCGTTATCGTTGCCTGTCCTTCATCAAAATATACTCCAAGCCATTTTATTGTTTCAGTGTTGATCAATAACATCTCATCTGGCCCATCTGATTGCTCGAAATAAGCTGCACCAATTTTTAGAGCTTCTTTTATTGGAAGATCCTCAAATCCTTGCAATGGATTCACAGCAATTAGATTTTGTAAAGGCCAGAATGGAGCAATCTTATTGAAAGCCTTTATTGCTAAGTCATGCATGGTCACATTCTCTTGAGCTATTCTTGGCAGTTCTTTGCATTTAAGGGACACAGTCATGAATTTCCTCATTAGTATTGATAATGGTTGCGGTAAGAAGTGACAGTACCTTGATGGGGTTGGCTATAGTTAAGAGATTTAACATAAGCTTTAAGTAACCATTGGGAATTTTTAGCCATATTTTTTGATGGGTTTCGAATAAATAGAATACAAAGCCATGCAAAAGTTAAAACAAAAATACCCAATATATGAAAAATATTGAGTGGCTGGACATACGTCAATTTCATCGGTTCTAAGGTCCACATAATAAATTGTGTGCTCCCGCTATATACAATTGAAGCTGTGATTGTCATTAGACCTGATAAAATAAAACTCTTAAAATTTAGCGTGCTTAGGATTGAAAGAGAGAGTTGACTGCCTGAAAGCAATACAATGACCATTAAAACTAATGTACTGTCTCCTGCAAGCCAGCTTTTGTTAGCGGTATAAGCGAATATCAAACTACCAATTGTTCCAGAAAGAAGAGCACATACAAAATTTAAAGGTTTTGGTGGATAAGAAAGATCAAGACGTTTTTCTTGTACCACGCCACCACTTGCAAGAAATAAGTAGGCTTTGAACATACCATGCCAACATAAATGAGCTATTGCCAATGGAAATAAACCAAGGCCCAGTTGAGCAAACATAAAACCCATTTGTCCCATAGTGGAGCATGCAAGCATCCTCTTGATATCACTTTGCATTAGTTTCCATAAAGTACCGATTAGCGCAGAGGTGATTCCAAGTATAAATATAATATTCATGATTATGTCATTTTGAGAATAAAGGTGGCTAAAACGAACAAGCAAAAAACCACCAGCATTAATCAGACCTGCATGCATAATGGCTGATACTGGAGTTGGTGAATTCAATGAGCTCAGGAGCCATTTGTGGAATGGCCATATTGCCGATTGAGCCATAGCTGCCATTAGCAGTAATAATAAGGCGAGATCTATAATAATAGACTTATGGCTCTGATTTGCTATTGAACTTATACTATTTTGGCCAGTGGAAAAGTAAAATAGACCAAATGCTGAGGTCATAAAGATAGTGCTTAATAAATAGTTCTTTGCTGCAACAACTCCAGAAGTTTTAGCTGCTTTCCATTTTGATTTATGGATTATTAAACTGACTAATATCAAATTGCTGATACATAGACTTATAAGCAATGCCCATAAATTATCACTAGTCACCATGATTGCAACTGAGCAAATCAGTAATATAATGCGAAGAAAAAACGAATAATATTTTGCATCACCTCTCATATAACGTGAGGCAAAACTTATAACACAGGTTCCAATGTAACCAATAAGTGCCATCATGATCATACCTAGTTCGTCTAATTTATAACCCAAATCTAGAAAATCAATGTTCATTTAAATCTCACTCTTTAATAAGAAAATTTTTTGTATTTGACTTACCATATAATTTTTTTTAATATTAGAGAAATTAATTATTTTTATAAGTTGAATTAGGGATTCTAATGAATATCGATACTATAACTCTTCAGTGTTTTATCGCCGTTGCCGAAACCGCAAGTTTTACCAGAGCGGCTGAGCTAGTTGGTCGTACTCAATCCGCAGTTAGTCAGCAAATCATTAAATTAGAACAGATATTAGATAAACCGCTTATAATTCGTAGAAAAATTTTAACGCTTACACCTGACGGAGATATGTTTTTAGGGTATGCTCGGCAGATTTTTGCATTGCACAGAGAAGCCTTAGACAGATTTAGGGATCCAGAACTGGAAGGTGAAGTATGCTTTGGATTACCGGAAAATTTCGCTAGCAAATATCTTTACGAAGTATTAGCAGATTTTTCACGAATTCATCCACGTATTTTGCTTAATATTGAATGCGATTTAACCCTTAATCTTTTTGAAAAATTTAAAAATAAGATTTTCGATATAGTATTAGTTAAAATGAATCGCCCTGAAGATTTTCCAAATGGAGTTAATGTATGGTCTGCACCACTCAAATGGGTTGGTGATGCAAACCTATTATCTGCCAATAAACCTATTCCTCTAGTTCTTTCTCCTCAGCCTTGTGTTTATCGTAGAGCCGCTATAGATGCTCTTGAAAAAGTAGGACGATCTTGGCGTTTAGTTTTTTCAAGCACAAGTTATACAAGTAGTGTTGCTGCCGTAAAAGCTGGTATGGGCATTACAGTCGTGCCAAGCACTATGATTCCAGATGAACTTACAGAGCTAGAAGCAGAATATATGCCTAACCTTCCTGATACTCATATCTCTTTGCTTAAACAAAAAGCAGATAATAGCATCATTAATACCCTAGAAGGTTTTATATTAAAAAAATTAAGATACCTAAATGCCAAATAACTCTCTTCGATCGCCAGTAATTATCTAGTTCAATTTTTGCAAGTACTAATTGACCAACAATCTCAAGATAGATTTCGTATCTGTGAATTGCTTAGTATGGTTTTTAAAATTTTACATGATTTTTTACGGCAGCGTCAAGTTGTTTAGAATTGGTGATTGTCGTTGGCTTGTCCGCCCCAAAGGCCTTTACAACCTAGCAAATGTCTATCATAATTTCTCAACCATAAGTCAATGCATATAATAATTGTTGTCTTAGATTAAATGTGATCATAGCATAGAAGTAATACTAAATTGTAGCATGGGGTGGAAAAATTTTTATTGATGTGGGGTGGGGAATTTTTATCACCCTACTCCTCACTTTGCTGATTCTTGATCTTGGTATTTTCCATAAAAAAGATAGAGAGATAGGCTTTAAAGAGAGCTTATAGATGAGTGCTTTTTATATATTGATGGCCATCATTTTTGGTTTATGGGTGTGGCATATAAAAGGCTTAAATAGCTTTGCAGAATACATTACAGGCTTTCTTGTCGAAAAATCAATTGTATTAAGGGCAATCATGATAGGAATAGGCGTACAAATCCTTACTCGATTTGAAGGGATTTTATATATTTTTGCAGGCTTTATGATTTTTACTGGTATCAAGATGTTTTTTATCTCCCACAAGCCCATAGAAATATCAGACAATCTTTTATTGATTTGGATGCAAAAGCATTTAAATATCACAGACCAATTGCATGATCAAAAATTTTTCGTTTATCAGAATGTTGTCCAATCTAAAACGCAAAAGCTGTTTGTTACTCCACTATTTATATCTCTGATTATGTTAGAGTTGATTGATCTGATTTTTGCTGTGGATAGTATTCCGGCAATTTTTGCAATTACTCAAGACCCATATATTGTATACACAAGCAATATATTTGCCATATTAGGATTGCGCGCTCTTTATTTTGCGCTGGCTTCAATTATTGATCGTTTCTACTACTTAAAATATGCACTCGCTGCTGTTCTAATCTTTATAGGCTCGAAAATTTTCATAGCAGATTCGCTTAATCTCGCAAAGATTCCTCCTACGCCATCATTAACAGCTACATTCGCTATTCTAGCGCTTGGAGTTCTTTGTTCCTTTATCAAAGAAAAACTAACAAGAAAAGATAAAGTTAGAGCTAGAGGTTGAAAAAACAAATCGGCTCCCTTCTTAAACACAGTTGGAGTTACCTTTAAAAAGTTTTTTAATCTTTCAGCTTTAGAGATAAGTCAACTTGTTGCATATAGAAAATTAAGAGATTAAAATAAAACTTCTATAGTTATCGATAATCATATTTTAGGTAGTTTTGATGAAAATTTTAGTAGTCGGGGGATCTGGTTTTATTGGTAAGGATCTCTGCTATCAATTGTTAAAAAATCGGCATCAAGTTTCTGTATTTACCCGAGCTATGAAAGAGCATCCTGAATGGCCCTTATCAATTAATTTTATTAATGAATTAATAAGTGACGATGACTACTATGATGTAATAATAAATTTAGCTGGTGAATCTTTGAATAAAAAGCGCTGGAACGAAGAAGTTAAAAAAAATATTTATGAAAGTCGGATTCAAACTACTCAAAAAATAATTAATTTTATTGAAGAATCTAAATTAAAACCAAAACTTTTTATAAGTGGCTCTGCAGTTGGTTATTATGGGAATCATGATAACCAAATCTTTACCGAAGAATCAATACCTAAAGATAATGGTTTCACACACAAATTATGCGCTGATTGGGAAAAAACTGCTGAGCAGGCATTAAAATATGGTGTAAGGGTTTGTTTACTTAGAACTGGCATTGTTTTGGGCAAGAATGGAGGAGCACTTAAGGAAATGATTCTACCATTTAATTTTGGATTAGGAGCTAAACTTGGCAATGGTAAGCAATGGATGTCTTGGATCCATATGGAAGATGCTGTGGGTGCAATTATTTTTTTAATAAACAATGACAGTCTAAAAGGAGCATTCAATTTAACCGCACCTGAAGCAACTAATAACCAAACATTTAGCTCTGAATTGGCGGCTGCTTTACATCGACCATGTTTTTTAACAATGCCAAAAATAGTTGTAGAAATGCTTTTTGGAGAAATGGGCAAAACGCTTTTACTTAATGGGCAAAAAGTAGTGCCAGCTAAATTGTTAAATTCTGGTTATCAATTCAAATTCTCGAATATTTCTTTAGCGTTGGAGAATATTCTAAAACATTAAAAATAAGCCTCTGTAATGATTGATAAAATTTTAAATATAGTAATTATTGGCGCAAGTGGAAGTATTGGATCTGCTTTTGTTCATGAATTTATAAAAATCGATAATACTAAAATTTATGCTTTATCTCGTTCTGAAGTCAACTTCAACAACCCTAAAGTAATAAATTATCATATTGATATTGAAGATGAACAAACTATAATGAAAGCACCAAATTTTATTAAAGAAGAAGTTGGTAGTCTAAATATTATTATTCTTGCTACTGGAGCTTTATGCACAGGATCATAGTCTTTATTATTGACCATACCAGCCCACTTAACTCTATTTCTCATGCGATCTTGAAATACTTCATGCATTTTTTTCTTAATAGAGGAGTGATATATAGAGCAATTGGTAGCTATAAATTCTCCTCCCTCAGATAACCATCTATGAATTTTATCTAACCCTCTTTCAATTTCCTCACCTGTTAGAAAATGCATTATCCTTGACATCAAAATTGCTCTAAAAGTATTGCTTGGAAAATCCATTTCATCTGGAAAAAAAGCATGATATATATACAAATTATTTAACGAACTTTGCGGGGCTTCTTTTATTAGGACTTCTAAGTGCTCTTTACTAATATCAGCAGCTACAACTTGACATCCTGATTCTAAAACCTTATGTGTAGTCCAACCATAAGCAGGCCCGATATCTAGCAATGGCAGTGATGAAGTTTTGGCTATGTCTACAAAATACTTATTAAAAAACTCATACTCAAACTTCATGTAGCCAGTCTTATTTAAAGTGGGAATTTCATCTCTCACCTGTTGCGGTTTAATATGACTTTTAAGCTTTGATATATTTATTGAACTTGCCTTAATCCCTAATGCTGTTTTCTCCTCATCAGGGCCTATAAATTCCTTTATTATTATCTTATTCATAACATATACTTGTCTAATAATTTTCCTAGCTTAACACAAATCAAATTAAAACAACCTATCCGAAAAGGATAGTTTTTACAGAATACTTGTTAACCATTTTGAAATACAGTCTTGTTTATTAGAATTCTAAAGTGGCAAAAAACTAATTTACATATTAAACTTTGTTCGCGGCCGCGAACTTATTTTGTTATATATTTTTTATTAAATTAGATAACTGAGTTCTTAGCTCTGATTTTTGTTCTTTAGAAAGTTGATCTATTCCTTTTTGTTGTAATTTTATTTTTCCTTGAGAACAAATTATTCTTAGTATTGAAAAATCTTTTTTTTCTATTTTATCTAGCCCTAGTATTTTTTTTATTTTGGTTTTGTTCCCTTCTACACTTGCTTTTACTATTTGCCTTAGCTTTTCTCTAGATACAATTTTATTTTCTATTATATATTTTTGTACATCTAAATCCAAAGCTGCGTATCTTAAATGCTCAGAAACATGACTTTTCGTAACAGATATTTTTTCTCCTAATTCTGCTTGTGTTTTAAAAACCCCTACATCTAAAAGATTTTTATAAGTTTGACCCAGTTCCACAGGGTGAAGGTCTTTTCTATGTAAATTCTCTACTAAAGCAATAGCATCAGCTTCTTTATGATCACTTATTATAATACAAGGAACCTTGGTTAAACCAGCTATTTTAGCCGCTCTAAGTCTTCTTTCTCCGCTAATTACTTCATATTTATTATTTGGTGCTTTCATTATTGTAAGTGGGTGACGAATTCCATGAATTTTTATAGATTCCGCTAAAGAATTGATATCCTCAGAATCAAATAATTTTCTGGCTTGGTTATGGAACGGGATAAGATCATCCACCGAGATATAAAAGAACTCTCCAACCATATTTTCTAGCCCTAGACTTGGGCGAGTCATAGAATTTGCATTTGGCTTTACCATACGCTCTAGCTCCTTAGACATAGGTTTATATTTTACTTTGCTGGTCATTTTATCCATGTTTTATTGTATACTTATCTAGTAGATATTGTACTAGTTCAATAATATCTGCTAAAGCAATTGAGTTTTTCTTTGCAAACAAAGCGAGTGGCTTTCCTAGTTTTGCTCCTATGTTAATATCTTCGCTTCTTCTCACAGCAAAATCAAGTTTAATATATTTTTCATAATACTCCCTTAATGCAGTCATTGCCTCTGCTGAACTTGATGTCCTATCTTCATATTTGTTTGGTATAATATTTAATTCTCTTGATTGTATTCTCATGTGAGCATAAAATCTTTCTAAATCCTCCACTAGTAATTTCAAACCATTTAAACTGTATGGTTGAGTTTCACAAACTATATTAATAACGTCGCAAAACGTTATTACATTTCTGTTAACTAAACTAATAGTTGGATTTGTATCAACAAAGATAAAATCATAATCTTTTTCTATTTCAGCTAGTTCTATACTAAATCTTTCTTCTCTTTTTGGAAGCTGATTTAATTCTACTTCCAATCTAGTTAAAGACAAGTTTGATGGAATACAATCTAAACCTTCAAAAATAGTTTTCTTTATATCACTAAACTTTATTTTCTTCACTAAAAAGTCGTATAAAGTTAGAAAACTATCGTCATTAGGAAATCCACAAGAAGTCGATAAATGTCCTTGAGGGTCCGTGTCTATTACTAATACTTTATACCCCATTAGTGCAATATGAGTTGACACTTGAAAACATATGCTTGTTTTTCCAGTCCCTCCTTTAAAATTATAAAAAGCAAACTTCTTTTTCTTTATAGTTGTTTGAGTTTTCGATAGTAAACCTTTAACTATTTTTCTAGAGTTATCTATAGAATATCGTTGATTCCTATGTATACTCAAATCTAGAGGTTTAAAATTATTTGAGGCTATATATCTACTTACCGTTGCTGAACTAGTATCACTTAATTTTGCTATAGTCCATTGAACTAACCCATCTTTTTCTTCTATCATACTAATTAATGCAAATTTATTTATACTTGTTTTATATTATACTTTTGAAATCATCAAGAAGCAACAAACTAAAATCTTATCTTATTTAATAATATGTGTTATTTTTAAATAACCGATGAAACTATTTTTGTAAAAAATCGTTTTTTTAGTTGCAATTACATTTTTAATGATATATTTTTTCATTTATAAATAAAAAAAAGGCGCTGAGCTCCTTGAGAAACTCAACACCTTCAAAAAGTTTTTATACTTTTTATTAAGAATTAGTTTTGCCGACTATCATTCTTATAGTTACTGAGTATATCAATTTTTGGGGTATTTGCAAGTTTTTTCTAGACAACGCCTAGGGAAAATGAGGAAAAATGACTAACATTGCCACCGAAAATAGAGATAATCCTCCATTATGTAACTTTTATGTTACTCTCTCTAACTCCATATCATCTCCTGATAAGGAAATTTTGGAAATTTTAAGTACTTATCTAGAACCAGGTAATCTCATTCCAAATTCATGGTATAAGAAAATTGTCGACAAAACTAATTCTCCTGATTTTACTGCTATTTCTCTTCTTTCTGAAATTATAGCCCAGTATCGATTTTCTCCTCTTGCGATTTCTAATTCATCAAAACCTGATTTTGATTTAAGTGAAAGTTCTTTTATTTCCGGAAAATCCTTAATTACTTCTTATTCTTTTTTTATATCTAAATTTTGTATAACCAAAGAAAAAATTAGAAGGGGATTAATTAGGTTAGAGGAATTAAAAATACTAAAGCGTGAAACTATTAATATACAACTCAGTAACGGTAATAGAACTAACAAACTAAGTATTACTGTAGATTTTGGTTTTCTAAAATCTTGTTTTCGTAATCATGAACTAGATATAAGAGGTCGTAGTAACAATTCTCTTATTGCTAATAATCGATCATACGAAATTTCTTACCATCATATAAGTAATAAGAATAATGATTTAAAGAATAGATCTATGGAATCTAATTTTTATCAAAATTCTTTTGAAGAAAAAGAAAGGAAAGAAGAAAGTAATGTTGGAGCTAAAGAAGACAAGAAATACCACAACAAATTAAGAGAAGAGAAACAAGCGATAGGTTCGATATTAAAATCTTATCTATTTGCTAAACCTAAAAAGCTAGAGGAGTTCTATCCATTAGCTAAAGAGGATGGTGATCAGTTAAGAAATAGTAGCGGTAGAGAGTTTAGTTTAAATGCAATGAACGAGATATTGCTTGATATGTCAAGAAAGCTAACTAAACCCGAATTTAGAACTAAAAAAGGATTCTTGAGTTACATGAGCAAGGCATTCACTTATGAAATGCGAGATGTGGTTAAGACAAGTAATGAAACCTTTAAAATAAAAGCAAACCTAGACTCTGAGGATAGTAGGATAGAAGAAATAGAAAGCTATC
>JACCDN010584436.1_pt1 | contig 18239 bp, 13 predicted proteins | sample 7441691 | NCBI WGS metagenome assembly JACCDN01 (sample SAMN15323439, study PRJNA562643) | freshwater metagenome | isolation source: river surface water | place: USA:Blue River Watershed | collected 2017-08-16
GATTTCCAGGGCCACGAAGGCTGTAACGAGATTCTCAATATCTCCCGTCCGGATATCGTCCGATCAGTTCACGATCGCTATCTCGAAGTTGGCGTTGATGCCATCGAGACAAATACCTTTGGCACTAACTGGGCAAACCTTGCAGAGTATGGAATCGAAGATCGAATCTATGAACTTGCCTACGCTGGGGGCGTTATTGCCAGACAGGCAGCCGATGCTTTCTCAACGCCTGACAAGCCACGCTTTGTTCTCGGTTCGCTTGGACCTGGCACAAAGTTACCGAGCCTTGGCCATACGACATATTCACATCTGCGTGATGCATACGAAGTCGCCTCACAAGGTTTAGTCGATTCTGGCGCCGATGCACTTCTAATTGAGACCACACAGGATCTTCTTCAAGCAAAAGCTGCAGTCAACGGTGCACGAGCTGCAATTGATAAATCAGATCGCGACATCGTCCTTATTGCACAGGTAACAGTCGAGACAACGGGCACGATGCTTCTTGGTTCTGAAATCGGAGCTGCCTTAAATGCTCTCGAACCACTTAATATCGATCTTATTGGTTTGAACTGTGCAACCGGCCCTGCAGAGATGTCAGAGCATTTACGTTATCTCAGCAAGAATGCACAGTGCGCGATTTCGGTGATGCCTAATGCAGGGCTACCTGAACTTGGCCCAAAGGGTGCAACTTATCCGCTTGGCCCTGATGCGCTGGCACAAGCGCTAGAAACTTTCGTTAATGATTACAAGATCTCACTCATAGGTGGCTGTTGTGGAACAACGCCTGAACATCTGGCAGCAGTTGTTGGACGTTTAGACCGCAAGGAGATCGGATCTCGGAATTCACAGGCAGATCCTGGTGCATCTTCTCTCTACCAATACGTTCCTTTCCGACAAGATAACGCCTTCTTAGCTATCGGCGAACGTACCAATGCCAATGGCTCTAGAGCCTTTAGAGATGCTCTTATCTCTGAAAATTGGGAGACCTGTGTTGAGATTGCTCGTGATCAGATTCGCGATGGCGCTCACATGCTCGATCTCTCAATCGACTATGTAGGCCGTGATGGTGTTCGCGATATGCGCGAGATTGCAAGTCGATTTGCAACAGCGTCAACACTTCCGATTATGTTGGATTCGACCGAGCCTGCAGTACTCCAGGCAGGTCTTGAGCAACTTGGTGGTCGTTGCATTATCAACTCCGTCAACTATGAAGATGGTGATGGACCAACCTCACGCTTTGCTCGCATCATGCCTCTAGTCGTCGAACATGGCGCATCGGTTGTTGCACTCACCATTGATGAGGAAGGTCAAGCACGTACTGCTGAGTGGAAATTACGAGTTGCTCGTCGCTTAATAAAAGATTTGGTTGATAACTGGGGGATGGCTGTCGGAGACATTCTCATCGATACGCTCACATTCCCTATTGCAACTGGCCAAGAAGAGACCCGTCGTGATGGTTTAGAGACGATCAATGCAATTCGCACACTCAAGAGCGAGTATCCGCAGGTGCAGACCACACTTGGAGTGAGCAACGTTTCCTTCGGTCTTAACCCTGCAGCCCGTGTAGTTCTCAACTCTGTCTTCTTGCATGAGTGTGTCGCCGCAGGGCTTGATTCGGCCATCGTGCACCCATCAAAGATTATGCCGCTTGCTCGAATCGATGAGGCCCAGCGCAAGGTTGCACTCGACCTCATCTACGATCGTCGCGAATATAACGGCGAAGAGTGCACATACGATCCACTAAGTGCATATCTCCAACTATTTGAAGGTGTCGAATTAGCAGCCTCCCGAAATGTTCGTGCAGCAGAGCTCGCAGCACTTCCTTTAGAAGAACGTCTGCAGCGCCGCATTATTGATGGCGAAAAAGTTGGTCTGACAGAAGATCTCGATCTTGCAATGGCTAATGGGATAGCTCCACTTGCAATCATTAACGATCATCTTCTTGAAGGTATGAAGATTGTCGGAGAACTCTTTGGTAAAGGCGAGATGCAATTGCCATTCGTGCTGCAGTCAGCCGAAGTGATGAAGACGGCCGTTGCCTACCTAGAGCCACATATGGAGAAGATTGATTCAGAAGGAAAGGGATCGATTCTACTTGCCACCGTAAAGGGCGATGTTCACGATATCGGCAAGAACTTGGTAGATATCATTCTTTCAAATAATGGTTATCGTGTAGTCAATATTGGTATCAAGCAGACTATCAATCAGATTATTGATGCGGCAGAAGCCTCTGATGTGGATGCAATTGGCATGTCAGGTCTTTTAGTGAAATCGACTGTGATCATGAGAGAAAATCTAGAAGAGCTTACTGCGCGAGGACTTGATCAGAAGTGGCCAGTAATTCTTGGTGGAGCAGCTCTCACCCGAGCATTTGTTGAAGTTGATCTAGCTCAAGCATTTCCCGGAGAAGTTCGATACGCCCGTGATGCATTTGAAGGTCTCCATCTGATGGATGCAATAATGGCTGTAAAGAAGGGCGTTCCGGGAGCTGAGTTACCGGCTCTGCGCGAGCGAAAAGTGAAGGCAGTCACTAGATCGATCGAAAATCAGGAGATCGATACTCGCCGAAGCGATGTTGCAATCGATATTGATATTCCAAAGCCGCCATTCTTTGGGTCGCGAATTGTTAAGGGTGTTCCACTTGCAGATTACGTGGGAATGCTCGATGAACGCGCTCTCTTTGTTGGCCAATGGGGACTTAAAGGTAACCGTGGCGAATACGAGTCAATGGTGGAGAGTGAAGGTCGTCCTCGTCTACGTGCGCTCCTCAACCAAGTGCAGTCACAGGGATGGCTCAACGCAGCCGTCGTCTACGGATATTTCCCATGTGTCAGCGATGGCAACGATCTAGTCATCTTGCACCATGAAGGTCCCGATGCCGGAAAAGAACGTACCCGATTCTCATTCCCACGTCAGTCACGCGATCGCAGACTCTGTATCGCTGATTTCTTTGCAGCAAAAGATTCAGGTAAGACAGATGTTGTCTCATTCCATGTAGTGACTATGGGTAGCGTTGTTTCAGATGCAGCGGCGAAGCTCTTTGCAGAAGATCGTTATCGCGAATATATGGAGCTACATGGCCTTTCAGTCCAATTAACCGAGGCCCTTGCTGAACATTGGCATGCTCGAATTCGTGAAGAGATGAGCGTTCGTTCAGATGATGCACCTGATCTTGCAGGAATTTTGGATCAAGGCTATCGAGGATCTCGTTACTCATTTGGTTACCCAGCATGCCCAGATATTGAGCAGCAGACTCAATTGTGTGAACTTCTAGAACCTGGTCGAATCGGTGTTGAACTCTCTGAAGAGTTCCAATTGCATCCTGAGCAATCAACATCGGCGATTATCGTTCACCATCCAGAAGCTAAATACTTCAACGCCAACTAGATCACTCCATGACTTTTAAAGCTGCCTTCTTTGATATGGATGGGCTCTTCCTAGATTCAGAGCCGCAATGGCATCAATCCCAAGCTGAACTCTGTGCTCGGTACTCCTACGAGTGGGATGACGAAGATCAACGTATCTGTATCGGTGGGCCCTTATCCCGCGTGGGCGAATACATCGCGCACACCTGTGCTCACGATCGAACCGGCCAAGAGATCGTCGATGAACTTATCTCGATGATGCTCATAAAATTATCTGAACAGGCGCTTCTCATGCCTGGTGCACTTGCAGCCGTTAACGAACTCCGTGAGGTCATGCCGGTGGCTCTTGTCAGCGCCAGTCCTCGCAACCTGATGGATGCAGCGCTGACAACTTTGCCCGAAAGCTTCTTCGCCTTTACCGTCAGCGCCGATGATGTCGAGCGAACAAAACCATTTCCAGACCCCTATCTGCAAGCCGCATCTCGACTCGGAGTAGATCCTGCAGAGTGCGTTGTCTTCGAAGATTCACTCACAGGGATTGAGTCAGCAAAGGCTGCGGGATGTTTCGTTGTTGCAGTTCCACATTATGTCGAGGTTAAGATCGAACCTAGAGTGAAAGTTATTTCATCTCTTGAAACGGTCACACAGGAAAATATTGCGCAGTACTTTCACGAACTCTAATTATGAGCAGGGCAGATGCTCTTGAAGAAACACCAATCACATAACCTGCTCGCTTTTGGTGGGAAATGATCTTTCTCGATCGCTTCAATAATCTCATCGGCAATCTGCAGCAACTTCTTTTCTGTTGAAAGCAGCTCTTTCTCAGTGGGAGAGCTCTTTACGGTACGCGCATCTGCCAAGTAGTGAAGAACGAGAAGTGAAGGGATGACGCCATGTAATCTCCAGTAGAGGAGGGCGTAGACGCGCAATTGAAAGAGCGCCTTCTCTTCCCATCCCGGCTTAGGAGATTTTCCACTCTTGTAATCAACGATACGCACTTGACCAGTGGGTGCCACATCAATTCTGTCCACATAGCCATGAAGGTGGATCTCTTCAGAGAGGTTCTGTTCAAGATGCATTTCGCGGTGTGTTGCTTCAAAGCTTTCTGGGCGCTCCAAGATGAAGTAGTTCTTCAGCAATGCACTTACGCGATCGAGCCACTCCTTCTCGTTGAGAACAAGTTCATTGAGGGCTGGTTTCGCCTCTACTTGATCCTGCCAACGCTCTGGGGCCATTGCAACTGCGCTCTCATGAGTACGTTCTGCCGGAGCGAGGTCGAAGAGATCTTCAAGGATTGTATGAATGAGTGTGCCGCGTTCGGCATCGATGCTTGGTGGTTCTGGAAGCTGCTCGATCACGCGATATTTGTAGAGTCGGGGACAGTTATTAAATTCGCTCATTCGGCTGGGGGAGAGGCGAATGTGAGTCACATCCGCGACCATACCCTCACACCTGAGCAATTCCTCACCTAAGATAGCGCCGTGTCTGAATCTTCTAGCAATTCAATTTCTGGTGCTCGTACACCTGGCTACTTCGCTGCTGGTGATCGAATCCAACTGACCGACCCCAAGGGAAAGCTATACAGCTTCACGATTACACCAGGCAAGGAGTGGCATACCCATAAGGGGTGGATTGTTCATGACGAACTTATTGGTCTTCCAGAAGGTTCGGTTGTATCAACAACTGCTGGTTTGAAATTTACCGCCTTTATTCCGCTGCTCTCAGATTACGTACTTTCAATGCCTCGTGGTGCAACGATCGTCTATCCAAAAGATGCAGCGATGATCGTCGGTGTTGCAGATGTGTATCCGGGTGCACGAGTTCTCGAAGCCGGTGTCGGAAGCGGAGCCTTGTCGCTATCCATTCTGCGCGCTGTAGGCGATCAGGGTTCACTCGACTCATTTGAACGTCGCGATGATTTTGCTGAGATTGCACGGAAGAATGTTGAAGATTACTTTGGCAATCTTCCATCTCAATGGTCTCTCACTGTTGGATCGGTGCAAGATCATCCGCATGAGAAGTCTTATGATCGCGTTATTCTCGATATGTTGGCACCGTGGGAGTGTGTTGATATGGCGGCGAAGGTGCTTCGTCCTGGTGGAGTTTTTCTAGCATATGTTGCAACCACCACTCAGCTCTCTGCCACAGCCGAGGCACTTAAGACAGATGGACATTTCACTGAACCAGAGAGCTCAGAGACGATTGTTCGCGGATGGCATCACGAAGGTCTTGCAGTGCGCCCTCAACAGCGAATGATTGGACATACTGGTTTTCTTATTCACAGTCGTCGAATGGCTCCAGGTGTAGAGGTGCTTGCTCGACGTCGTCGTCCAGCCAAGGGTGCCTACGGTGTCGCGGAAGAGTGAGCGCTTAGTCAATCTCACTATCGCACTTCTTGCGACGAAGAGATACCTGACCAAGGCCGAGATTTTTCGCACCGTGGAGGGTTATGAAGGCGCACCCGAAGCGATGGAGCGTATGTTCGAACGCGATAAAGATGATCTACGAAGTTTGGGTATCGCCATTGAATTGGGAACCTTTGATCCACTCTTTGAAGATGAAGCTGGGTACCGAATAACACCAGCAAGTTACCAATTAGATCTTGGCGATCTCGATGGAACAGATATTGCCTTTCTCTCGCTAGCTGCCTCAGCCTGGTCTGGTGCAACTTTGGAGAGAGAGTCGACCTCTGCAGTAGTCAAACTTGAGTCAATGGGTATTGAATGTGATGTTGCCGCACTTTCGTCGGTATCTCCGCGAGTCCACGTTCACGATGAGAATTTCGCTCTTGTTACCGATGCAATCATTAGAAGAACCGAAATCTCTTTTGAGTACATAAGTGCAGATCTTTCGATCTCAACAAAGAAGATTTACCCATATGGTCTTCGCGGAGATGCGGGGCTTTGGTATCTCGTTGGATTAGATCGAGATCAAGAAGAGATGCGCACCTTTCGGTTAGATCGCATTGCATCAGAAGTTTCGGTGGGAAAGAAGGGCAATCTCTTTACGCCTCCAGATTTGCTACCCGATACCCAAGCTCAGGCGCACGAGACTGCTCTCATTAAAGTGCGAAAAGGCTCTGGATATCAATTACGAAATATCGCCGCCAACCTTAAGCCGGGGGATGAGTGGGATGAGTTAGAGGTTCCAATTATCAATCCTTCGTGGATTCTTCGCACCGTTCTCTGGCATGGAGATGATGTTGAAGTCTTCGCGCCATCTTGGTTGCGTAGCCAGGTCGTAGATTCTCTCAGAGAGTTGCGAGCGCTCCATGGCTAAACAGTCATCGACTCCGCTTGAGCAGACCTCGCGTCTCCTAGATCTTGTTCCTTTTTTGCTCGCTCACCAAGGAATTTCCATCGAAGATCTCTCCGCCCATTTCAAGGTTGATAAAGAGGTCATGCTTGAAGATCTCAACACTCTGTGGATGTGTGGTCTTCCTGGCTACACACCTCTTGAACTCATTGATCTCAACTTTGATTCTGGATATGTCACGATTCGCAACGCAGCACCGCTTGCACGCATTCGAACAATGTCTAGCTCGGAGATCATTTCTCTGATACTCGGGTTGGATATTCTTCGTGAGAACTCATCCACTCTTTCGGACGATAATTTGAAGAAACTTGATGCGTTAAGCACCAAATTAAGGTCTCTGGTCAATGTGTTGATCTCTGTAAGCGATCGGTCGGCAAGTTCTCATAGAACGCTCATCACGAAGGCGATCGCCACAAGATCATCGGTGGAGATAGATTATTTCTCTCCAACAAGTGATAAAGAGAGCAAGCGCACCATTACCCCTTTTCACTTCTTTGAGGAGAACGGTGTCGAGTATCTCCAGGCCCATTGCCACCTGGCACAGGGATCGCGCACCTTTAGAGTCGATCGCATCAATGGCAGTCGACCAGTCGATGGTGCGCCAACGATCGAAGGTTCTCCATCAGATTCCCTTGAAAAGATTCGGGCCCTAGCACTGGTGCACTCACTGGATCGAGCCACAAGTGAGGCGCTAGAACTATCTTCTGAAGCTCTAACGCCCGGAAACCCCGTGGAGATCGAGGCCTTCTCGACCGATTGGCTCCTGAGGACCGTTCTGGCCTCAGATTCTGGGTTAGAGATCATAGAACCGGTCTCTCTACGCTCCTTAATCGCGAAAAGGGTCGATGCAGCCATAGCCCTTTACGAATAGGGTGCGATAGCGTTAACCATTGGCTTAAAGGTCTGACCAGAAAGAGGAGATTCTTATGTTTCTAAAAGAACCGACCCACATTTTACTCGTTCTCGTAGTGATCATCCTTCTCTTTGGTGCAAAGCGCCTACCTGACTCCGCACGCTCACTTGGAAAGTCTCTCAAGATCTTCAAGTCTGAGATGAAGGATATGAAGGACGAGAAGAAGCCTGATCAAGACGGCCAAGCGTCCGCTTAATTTCCATGTCGACCCCGAACGGCGGTCGCATGCCGCTGATCGAACACTTACGAGAATTACGTAAGCGCGTTGTTCGTAGTGCGGGTGCGATAGCTCTCTGTGCAGCAGTTGGTTGGATCTTCTATACCGACATCATCACAACACTTGCCGAGCCTGTCTGCGATTTAAAGAGCGCTCAAGAAAGTGGCGCAGATAATTGCGGTGCTCTCTACATCAATGGTGTGTTGGGACCGCTCAATCTTCACATCAAGGTAGCGATACTCACAGGTCTGCTACTAGCAGCACCAATCTGGCTCTATCAATTATGGGCATTTATCGCACCAGCTCTCCATAGGCGCGAGAAACGAAACTCAATTCTCTTTATTCTCGCCGCAACACCTTTCTTCAGCGTTGGTGCTTACTTTGGTTATTCAATCCTTCCACTTGCAATCAAGGTGCTCTTTGGTTTCACACCTGATGCTCTTAATAACTTGGTCAAGTTCGATGATTATCTCGACTTTGTCACACGCACGATCTTCTTCTTTGGAATTGGTTTTGAACTACCGGTTTTTCTAGTGGCCCTTAATCTCATCGGTGCGATAAGCGGCAAGGGAATCTTGCGACCATGGCGCATTTGGATCTTTGGAATCACGCTCTTTGTCGCAGGATTTACACCTAGCCCAGATCCTTTATCAATGTTGGCGCTAGCTCTTCCACTGATTACTCTCTATTTCCTCGCCGGTGGAATCGCACTCCTTAACGATCGTAGACGGCGCAAGAAGGCTCAACGTGCTGATTCTGGCGATTAATCCAACATCCGGAAGAGGAAGGGCACGCCCTAAGGCTGCGAAGGTTGAACAGGTACTTCGCACATCAGGCGCCGATTCGATTTCTATCGAGGGGCAGTCGCTAGAAGATTTTAGAGAGAAGTTTTTAGCCGCATTGGATCAGAGTGAGGTATCAGGAGTCATCGCCTTCGGTGGTGATGGATTTATCCATGAAGTTATCCAACATGTTGCACCTCGCTCGATACCGTTGGGTGTGATCCCATGTGGAACCGGGAACGACTTTGCGCGAAGCTTAGGGATCCACGCCCTCTCACTCAATGAACAGCTACACATCATCACCTCAACTCCGCCAAAGAGATTGGATTTAGGGCAAGTGGGTAGCAGATGGTTTGCCGCAATATTGTCGACAGGTTTTGATGCTCTGGTTAATGAACGGGCAAATGAGATGAGATGGCCGAAAGGTCGGATGAAGTACAACCTAGCGATGATTGAAAAGCTGATTCTTCTGCGTCCTCATCGCTATCGCATTAAGATGGATCAGGAGATCGTGGATGTAGATGCCACGCTCATTACTATTGCAAATGGTTCTAGCTATGGGGGCGGCATGAAGGTCTGTCCGCAAGCAACGCTCGATGATGCCCACTTTGATGTCATGATCCTCAGAGAAGTTTCACGGTTTGAGTTATTAAAAGTCTTTCCCAAGGTTTACTTCGGAAAACACGTAGGACATCCGGCTGTCTCGTTCTATCGCTGCCAACAGATAGAAGTTAATGGCGTAGGAACTTCTTATGCCGATGGTGAATCGATCTCGCCACTTCCACTGGTTGCGCAATGTGTTCCTGGCGCTCTTTTAGCTTGGTCAGCATGAGTACTCCAGCAGAGCGGATGGCGGCATCAAGAGCACGGACTTCACATAAACTGACAGAGAAGTTCTCACTCGGCTTTGATTTTCCACTCGATGACTTTCAGATCAAGTCGTTGCATTGTGTTGAAGATGGAAAAGGTCTCCTTGTTGCGGCACCAACAGGTGCGGGAAAGACAGTTGTGGGCGAATTCGCCGCCTTCTTAGCCCTCGAACAGGGGAAGAAGTGCTTCTACACAACTCCGATCAAGGCGCTTTCAAATCAGAAGTTTGCAGAATTTGTTGAAAAGTTTGGCGAAGAGAACGTCGGTCTCTTAACAGGTGATACCAATATCAACTCAGAGGCATCCATCTTGGTGATGACCACCGAGGTGCTCCGCAACATGCTCTACGCCGGTTCATCGACGCTAACTAATTTGCAATCGGTTGTGATGGATGAAGTGCATTATCTGGCCGATAAGTTCCGCGGAGCCGTCTGGGAAGAAGTTCTTATCCATCTGATGGAATCAGTTCAGGTGATCTCGCTGAGCGCCACAGTTTCTAACGCTGAGGAGTTTGGAGAGTGGCTCGGGACTGTGCGTGGTGGAACCGATGTAATCGTCTCTGAAATTCGTCCGATTCCGTTGTATCAGCACGTTCTGATCGGCAATCGTTTGATCGATCTCTTTAAGGAGCCAGGAAAGATCAATCCTGAACTTTTGGCGCTCGAACGCGAATCGATGCGCAAGGTGAAGATGCCGCGTCATCGACGAGAGCGATTTGATGAGAGCGAGAATAAGCTTTCTCGCCCTGAAGTAATTGAGACTCTTGATCGTCAGGGATTGTTGCCTGCAATTACCTTTATCTTCTCTCGAGCCGCTTGTGATGCAGCTGTGCGGCAATGTGTTCACTCCGGATTACGTCTGACCAATACGCAAGAGCGTCAGGAGATTGCAGAGACTGCCGCAAGACTCAATGCCAATCTGGCACAAGAGGATCTCGATATCTTGGGCTATGACGAATGGTTAGATGCGCTCGAGCGTGGCATTGCTGCTCACCATGCGGGTTTACTTCCCAGCTTTAAGGAGACAGTTGAAGATCTCTTTAAGCGAGGTCTCGTCAAGGCTGTCTTTGCTACAGAGACGCTCGCACTTGGCATCAATATGCCAGCTAAGACGGTGATCCTTGAGAAGTTAACGAAGTGGAATGGTGAGGCGCATGTTCCGATCACTCCGGGGGAGTACACCCAGCTCACAGGACGTGCCGGTCGTCGAGGCATCGATATTGAAGGAAATGCAATTGTTCAATGGTCGCCCACCATTGATAGCGCGATGGTGGCAGGTCTTGCATCCACGCGAACATATCCGTTGCGATCATCTTTTACACCCACCTACAACATGGCTATCAACTTAATTCATCGCTTTGGTAGAGAACGTGCACGCGGTTCACTTGAATCCTCATTTGCCCAGTTTCAAGCAGATCGCGCTGTCGTTGGTCTGGTGCGCCAGATTAAGAAGAATGAGAGTGCTATCGCCGAGTTGATGCAGGATGTGAATTGCCATTTAGGTGATTTTGCCGAGTATGCCCGTATGCGTAGCGATATCAAAGAGATCGAACGTCTACTTTCTAAGCGAGATGCACGTCGCACTGTCGATCAGAAACAACGCCGCTTCCTGGAGTCGGAGATCGAAGGGTTACGCAAGAGTTTGCGAATCCATCCTTGTCATGCGTGCAACGACCGTGAATCCCATGCGCGCATTGCAGAGCGCGCCGAACGAGTACGCCGAGAATCTGATGGGTTGCGCGCACGGGTTGAAAACCGCACCCACGTCATTGCCAAGACCTTCGATCGGATCTGTGATGTCTTGACTCATCTAAATTACATCGAGGGCGAGAAGACTCTGGAACAAGGAAAGATTCTGGCAAAGATCTATGCTGAATCAGATCTACTTCTTACCGAGGCGATACGCAGGGGAGTATTGAATAATCTCTCTGCGCCAGAACTGGTAGCCGTTGCTTCTGCTGTGATCTATCAATCGCGAACAGCCGAGAACTACGCGCCGAAGATGCCGCATAACAATGTCGCACAAGCACTCGTATCGTTGGTCTCAATTTGGAGTGAACTTGAGGAGCTTGAAGAACGTTTTGGAGTAAAGACACAGAGAGAACCAGATTTTGGTTTCGCATTTATCTCCTATAAATGGGCGCAAGGGAATTCATTGCAGAGCGTTCTCAAAGGCAGCGACATGTCCGTCGGAGATTTTGTTCGTTCTACCAAGCAGATCATCGATCTACTGACACAGATTGCTGGAGCAAGCCCTGATCTACGCAAGACATGTCGTGAAGCCGTCGCTCGTTTGGATCGCGGCGTGATCTCTTATATGTTGGAGGACCTATGACTCTGATGCTTCTCGATAGCGGTTCGCTCTGGTATCGCGCCTATTACGGAATGCCAGACACCATGGTGGCTCCTGATGGCACCCCAGTAAATGCAATCCGTGGATTTCTCGATATGAGCGCTCGTCTGATTTCGATCTATAACCCAGATCGGATCGTCGTTTGTATCGATGGTGATTGGCGTCCAACATGGCGTGTAGAGCTCTTTCCTGAATATAAAGCTAACCGCCTCGAGGATGAAGAGAGTGAAGAAGAGGCCGAGCCAGATACATTAACTCCGCAGATTCCGATCCTTCTTGATTTACTTGATGAATTCGGTCTACCCATGGTTGGAGTCGATGACTTCGAAGCAGATGATGTCATGGCAACTTATGCAGATACCCATCCAGGACCTACTCGTATTGTCACTGGAGATCGTGATCTCTTTCAATTAGTAGATGACAAGCGTGATATCAAGGTTGCCTACCTTGCTAAAGGAATATCTGCACACGATCTTGTGGATCTCAAGTTCATTGCTGATAAATATTCAATACCGGGGGAGCGTTACGCACTCTTTGCCACCTTTAGAGGAGATCCATCAGATGGTCTTCCAGGAGTGAAGGGAATCGGCGAGAAGGGTGCAGCTTTGATTGCTACGCACTTCGCAACAGCTGAAGAGGCAATCGCCGCAGCACATGCAGCAGACGAACGCCTTCCGGCAGGTCTTGCTAAGAAAATCATTGCAGGAAGTGATTATCTAGCGATCGCTCCGACGGTCGTTAATTGTGCGCGAAATGTTCCATTGCCTGCTCTTGATATCACATTGCCTCAATCACCTGGTGATCTCTCGATGATCTACCAACTCAAAGATCAGTATGCGTTGGGAGCAAGCGTCGATCGATTGATCTCGGCACTCAAGTGGTAGCAGCACTTGCCGGGTTGATCTTTTCTGCCTCCTTTGAACCTGTCGGTCTCTGGTTCTTGGCACCAATTGCCTACGCAATTTTCTTGAGATTGTGTCAAAAGGGTCTTCATCTATACCGCAACGCATTTATCTTTGGATTTGTCGGGAGTTGTGCGACGCTATGGTGGGCAGGTAAATACGTAGGTCTCATCCCATTGTTCTTTCTAGCGCTCCTGCACGGACTCTTCTATCTTCCCATCGGATTGCTAGCGCGTTACACAAAGAGCGTCTACTGGTTTATTCCTTCACTTCTAATTATCGAAGAGTTGCGTGCGCATTTTCCATTTGGTGGGTTCTCTTGGATGCGTATCGCATTCTCGCAAGCAGATGCACCATACGCTTCAGTAATTTCTATCGGGGGAGCGCTCCTTCTTTCAGCGTGGGTGCTGACGATCTCATCTCTGTTACTTAATCTACAGAAACAAAATGTTCTCTTGATCGCTGCATTGACAGCTCTTCCAATGGCCATCACACACTCTTATTCGTCTGATGCCACGCTTTCTTATGTAGGTATTCAAGGCAATACACCCTCTGTTGGATTGACCTTTAATGATCGAGCTGAGGCGGTCTTCAACCTCCATCTTCAGGAATCAAAGAAAGTGGATACTTCTGGTGCGCAAGTTCTTATCTGGCCAGAAAATGCCATCGATGTAGATCCTTTTGCTACTGAAAGAGTGTCGACAGAGATCAAATCCCTGACAACCTCATTGGGTATTCCGCTGATTGCTGGCGCTGTTACGCGATTCAGTGGCCAGTTAGAGAATGTCTCGCTGATGTATAGCGAGAGTGGGGAAGTGGTTTCGCTCTATTCAAAGCAGTACCTCACCCCGTTTGGTGAGTACATTCCACTTCGTAGTATTGCTCGTGTGGTCTCACCGCTTGTAGATGACGTTGCAGATTTCACATCTGGTACAAGAGTCGATAAACACGTTGTCAATGGAGTCACGATCGCACCGATCATTTGTTACGAGTTGTTATCAGATTCATTAGTACGGCAAGCCTCTAAGGAATCAGATGTTCTAATTGCACAGACCAATAGCGCAACATTTGCCGGTACCTCAGAGAGTGCTCAGCAACTCAATATCACTCGATTGCGTGCTTTAGAGAATGCACGAGATGTTGCCAGCATCTCAACTATTGGAATCTCTGCCCAGATCGACATTAATGGCGATGTTTTATCTTCAACAGAGGAAAATATCTCTGCTGTTCTTGCTGGTGAATTGCGATCGAATAACGTATCCACCTTGGCAAATAAGCTCGGGGGATTTGCGCCAATTGTAGTGATAGCAATATTCCTGCTTTTTCCGGTCACTTTGCGTATAGTGAGATCTCGATGAAGTCGATGATTCTGATCCCGACCTACAACGAGGCGACCTCAGTTGTGGAACTTCTTCATGGACTCGCAAACCTACGCAGCACTAAAGAGTTCGACTTCGATGTCACAGTTATTGATGACAACTCACCTGATGGCACTGCCGATATTGTCGAAAATCTAGGATTTGACTGGGTATCGATTCTTCGCAGAGAGAAGAAAGATGGTCTTGGTAACGCCTACCGAGCCGGATTTGCCCAGGTCCTTAAAGATTCTCACTATGACCAGATCGTCACAATGGATGCAGATGGTTCACACCGCGTCATTGATCTGCCAGCGATGTTCGCGGGTATAACGCCAGGTAAGTCAATTGTTCTTGGAACTCGCTGGATACCTGGTGGTTCGGTGGTTAATTGGCCGAAATCTCGCCAATTACTATCAAAATCGGGCACTCGTTATGCATCTCTTGCCCTAGGTATTGACCTTGCAGATCTCACAGGTGGTTTTCGAATATATAGTCGACAATTGCTAGAGTCTTTAAATCTGCGAGAAATGGATGCCACCGGATATTGCTTCCAGATCGAAATGGCTCTGGCTTCACATTTAGCTGGAGCTAGCGCCACCGAAGTTCCGATTACATTTGTAGAGCGCATCAACGGAGTTTCTAAGATGAGCAGAGCAATCGTCATTGAGGCGTTGATCCAAACAACGCGCTGGGGCTTGACTCGTCGCTTACGGCCTAACGCCGATAAGTTACATTATGTAAAGTAATAGAAATCAGCCCATCCCCACAAGGATTTAGCCTCGATTTATGCGTAATCTGAGATTGGTGTACAGGCACAGATAAGGTTTCGATCACCATGTGCGCCATCGATACGAGCAACCGGCGGCCAATACTTCATTCGCGCACCGATCAGTTCGCCCGCTACAAGGCCATCTAGAGGCGCTGGATAGCCACCCTTTTCACGGCTATAGCCACGATCCCAGTCTGTGGCCGTTACGGCACGGGCTGTATGAGGTGCATGGCGCAGGGCGCTCTCTTCGACGGCGATCTTTCCGTCGATAATCTCTTGGATCTCACCGCGAATTGCAATCATCGCATCGATAAAACGATGGATCTCGCGGATATCTTCAGATTCAGTTGGCTCAATCATCAACGTTCCAGCTACCGGAAATGACATGGTCGGAGCATGGAAACCAAAATCCATCAAACGCTTTGCAATGTCATCGACTGTGACGCCAGAGATGGCGGTCAATGGACGAATATCCAAGATGCACTCATGGGCTACGCGACCATTTGCACCCGTGTAGAGAACCGGGAACGAACTATCAAGGCGCGCAGCCATGTAATTAGCAGACAAGATCGCAACTTGGGTCGAGTGAGTAAGCTCTGCTCCCCCTAACAAACGAATATATGCCCACGAGATTGGCAAGATACTTGCAGATCCATATGGCGCACCTGAGATTGGTCCAGGACCTGTTGCAGGTCCTGCCTGCGGATCAAGAGGATGGTTCGGAAGAAATGGCGCAAGGTGTGCGCGTGCGATCACAGGACCAACACCTGGTCCCCCACCACCATGAGGAATAGCAAAAGTCTTATGGAGATTGAGGTGCGAAACGTCTGCACCGAACTTTCCAGGCTGAGCAACGCCAACGAGCGCATTGAGATTTGCACCGTCTACATAGACCTGACCGCCTGCCTCGTGCACGAGCGCGCAAATATCGCTGACTGCACTCTCAAATACACCGTGCGTACTTGGATAGGTAATCATCAGTGCAGCCAACGCGCTGCCATGCTCTGCAATCTTGGCGCGAATATCATCAACGCTCACATTGCCATTGTCATCACATTCGATCACAACGACTTTCATACCCGCCATTACCGCACTTGCCGCATTTGTTCCGTGAGCACTCGAAGGGATGAGGCAGATCGTACGATCATGATCACCGCGTGAATCGTGATAGTTACGAATTGCAAGTAAGCCAGCAAACTCGCCTTGGCTACCAGCGTTAGGTTGAAGTGAAACTGCGTCATAACCGGTAATGGCGACAAGCCACTGTGAGAGCTGCTCAATGAGTTGACGTGATCCAACACTCTGATCAGAAGGTGCAAATGGATGCAGAGAGGCAAACTCTGGCCATGTGACTGCTTCCATCTCGGTGACCGAGTTGAGTTTCATTGTGCATGAACCCAACGGAATCATCGTGCGATCAAGAGCTAAGTCACGATCAGCGAGGTTTCGCAGATAACGCATCATCGCAGTCTCAGAGTGATGTGTATTAAAGACTGGGTGCGTTAGAAAAGAACTTGTGCGAATCAGCGCTGCAGGAATATCCGATGCTGTCGCATCCGCAAGATCAAGAATTGCTAAGACCTGAGCAAAGCTGCTCTCGGTTGTTGTCTCATCGAAAGAGATACGAACCTGAGTATCACTGACGCGTGCGAAGTTAAATCCGGCAGCAACAGATTTCGCATGGATTACTTGTGCATCTGCGACATCAACTGTCACTGTGTCAAAAACATTGTCGTTGCGAGATGATGACGCCTTCTGTAAACGAGAAGCAAATCCATGTACACGTTCTGCAATTGCCTTCAGTCCTGCAGGTCCGTGCCACATCGCGTAGAAGGCGCTCATATTCGCAAGGAGAACCTGTGCAGTACAGATATTTGATGTCGCCTTATCTCTGCGAATATGTTGCTCGCGAGTTTGTAGCGCTAGACGGAAAGCTGGCAAACCAGTGGCATCAATCGACTGACCGACCAAGCGTCCTGGCATTGATCTTTCAAGACCTGATCTGACGGCTAAGAAGCCAGCATGCGGTCCACCAAAGCCCATAGGGACACCAAAACGTTGTGCGGTACCGACAGCAACATCTGCACCCCACTCCCCTGGCGCCTTAAGCAGTGTCAGTGCAAGTAAATCTGTTGCAGCAATGACAAATGCACCACGGCTGTGTGCGAACTCTGCAAATTCTGAGTAATCAACAATTTCGCCAGTGGTATCTGGATATTGAACAAGGGCTCCGAAGAATTCGCCCTCATAGTCATCACGCAAGACGTGGCCTGAGTCAACCTCGACAACGGTGATCCCCAGTGGCTTAGCGCGAGTGATCACGACAGCCTTTGTCTGCGGGTGTACATGTTCTTCAATCAGAAAAACTGCATCATCGCTGAGTTTTGATGCGCGTCGGGCGAGCGTCATCGCCTCAGCTGCTGCTGTGGACTCATCTAACATCGATGCGTTAGAGATATCTAAGCCTGTGAGTTCGCAGACCATTGTTTGGAATGCAAAGAGAGCTTCAAGACGACCTTGTGAAATCTCTGGTTGATACGGAGTGTATGCGGTGTACCACGCAGGATTTTCTAAAACATTTCGCTTGATTACTGGCGGAACGATCGTTCCGTAGTAACCGGTTCCGATAAGTGAGGTCAGAACTTTATTCTTTGATGCAAGTTCCCGAAGTTCTGCAATCGCTGCAACTTCGCTGATTCCTGAATCGAGTGCAGATTCAATAACGCCTGAGATGGCAATATTGGAAGGGACTACATCGGCGATGAAAGATGCAAGATCTTTATATCCGAGAGCCTGCAGCATCGCGATTTCGTCACGATGCGTTGGACCGATATGTCGATCCTGAAATGTTCCTTCGATTGCCACTGGACTCCCCTGTTGACTTCGACAGAGGTGAAATATAGAGGCGTATCTCTTCCTTTATGCGCCTTTAGCCTTGCGACGCAGAGAGAGTTCGTCGTTACCTTCAACACGTGTAGGAAAACCTTCAACCTCACCTTGAAGGTTGGCAAGTGATCCTTCAACTTCATGCCAGACCTTGCCCACTGCGATTCCAAATACACCTTGACCACCGGCAAGAAGGTCAACGATTTCATCTGGACTTGCACACTCATAGATAGATGCGCCGTCACTCATCAAGGTGATGCGCTCTAATTCGGTCACTCCCCGATTACGAAGGTGTGTGACTGCTGTACGAATATTTTGCAGAGAGATACCTGCATCTAATAAACGTTTAACAATTTTAAGTACGAGAATGTCGCGGAAACCATAGAGGCGAGAAGTTCCCGAACCTGTTGCGCTACGAACACTTGGTTCAACTAATCCGGTACGTGCCCAATAATCAAGCTGACGGTAAGAGATTCCTGCGGCAGAGCAAGCTGTAGCTCCGCGGTAACC
>JACCDN010066075.1_pt1 | contig 18238 bp, 9 predicted proteins | sample 7441691 | NCBI WGS metagenome assembly JACCDN01 (sample SAMN15323439, study PRJNA562643) | freshwater metagenome | isolation source: river surface water | place: USA:Blue River Watershed | collected 2017-08-16
AAATCTGTCGGTGCCTTTTCGGCTAGACTCAAAGTCGACCACCGATTTATACAATACCTGTTCAACTGATGGGCTCAGGAAGGCATACAAGAATGTTGCCACTGCGGATCGTTCATCAGAATCAGCGTCAACAGCAATTAAGAGCTCCAGCCAATCAGACACGAACTCAGGAACGCCAATTTCAATAAGCCCACTGTAGCTTACTGGCCAATTGGAAACCACCGTATGACGTACCCACTCTCGCAGGCCAAGTGGCGTCATCCCCTCATACTCGATGGTGTCTTTAAAAAGGCGGCTATCGCAAACATCCATTTCCCAACTATCCTGATCCTTAGCGGTAGCTTCTTCAACACGCAGGAATGCGGGAATATCCACACGCCCCCCAAAGGACACGCTCTTCGAAGACCTGCAAACAGTCGAAATAGACTGTCGAGATGACCTCATGCCAGGTGGCAAGTCGTACTGGGAAAAGTCAAACTGTGAGCTGTTAGAGGACATGCAGTACATCGGAGAAGCCCGCAATACCGAACCTTTTCCCCCAAAGCCAGCAGGAACCATTTGGGTAACTTTATAGAGCTCAGGCATATCATCAGCCTTTTCGTCACCCCGATCGATCACCATAAAAAAATTGGTTCGATCAGTTACAAGCTGATAGTCTTCAGCCAGCTTTTGCCCCGACCCGGCATGCTTACCCTCCTTCCGGATCATCATGTTGGTGTAGCTCGCTACAGCCAGCCGTGATAAATCTGGTTCTGGTTCGATTGTGCTGGGCACATTGACCGTGCCTAGTTTAACCACCGTCCCATCATCCTGATGCCCTGTGAGTGCTATGGTGCCCGTAGGTAGACCTGAATATCGGACAAACGCGTAAACAGTATCGCCGTCGTAGGCAACCTTTTCCATCGGCGAAACCCATGCCGGGATCACGGAAGTAGGAACATCGATCAGCAGGTCACGGACCGCGCTAGTCCGTAACCGGGCAAACATATTGGTAATGGCCGGCTCAACATCTTCCCCTGGCGCTACAAAGTCACAAGCCCCCATGGTTTCTTCAGCCATCCGACGCAGATGAGACTCTGAAGGAGATGCACCGATCCCTACGATAAACAGCCGATGTTTCGACTCCTTTGCCAGCTCAATAACGTGGTCAATCGCATGGATGTCCCCATCGGTAACCAACAAGACATCTGCTGGTTCTTTGCTGGAAATTTCAAAGGTTTCCAACAGAGCCCCCCCCATTTCTGTACCGCCCATGTCGGCATCAAGTGCCTCAATCCATCGCTGGGCTGCCTTCTTGGCTGGTTCTGTAGCAGTCCATAACCCTTTAGAACGGTGCATAGCCATACTGCCAAACTTTGAAAGGGAGAAATGGTCATCCTCTGTAAGCTCAGTCACAAAGGCCTGGATTGACTTTCGTGCAGCGTCAATGCTGTCCCCTTCCATTGATCCTGAGCAATCAACGAGTATCTTGGCGTTGACACACTTCGCTTGCCCTCCTGCCATGTCTGGCCTAAAGGCTGCAAAAACCATATTGGCGACTTCATTGGCATAGTCAGGAACCATCATTGCAACTGAGCTTTGTTCTGGTTTGTCTAAGGACAGCACGAAATCACGGTCGAGGAACGATTCCTTGGACAAGCTCACCTGACGAACGCCATCAATGATCTGGCCAATTCTAATGCTGTGGGATGGGGATTCAATACTGGAATCTGCCCAATCGCCATGGAGTGAAACCGAGAGGTTGAGACCGTATTCGGCTTCAAGTGATGATTCTGTTAACTGATGCTGCTTCAGACCGGCGTCCTGCATAGGGTCCCCAAATCGAGGCGCAATCACCGTTGGGATGCTCAAACGTAACCCGGACTTGGTAAATCGAACAAGCTGCCCGTAGCGGATCGTGATCGTCACCTTTTCATTAGGTTTGATACCCCCTAGATTCAAGGTGTAATCATTATTCGCATTACGTTCAAGCAAAATTGCCGAATCCCCTTCGGACAAAGCTTCTTCGTATTTAGCCTCGGACTCTTTCTTACCAATAACAGCCCCAACAAAGCTTTTTTCACCAACCTGGGCCTCTAGGCCCAACAATTCGGCACCCCAGGGAAGTGGGAAGTTATAGACAATCTCTGAATGATTGCCTGTTGAATTAACAAAACTTTGATCCAGCGTGGCCTCAAATGCCATGCTGCGTAAATCACCTTTGAGCGACCAGCCGGTCAGTAAAAGCTCGTCACCATATTCGTTGGTCAGGCTGGCACGATTCGTTTCGTTCATGATAAATCCCTTCGTTATGAATTAGCGTTGCGGCGCAGGGACATAGCCCATGCGGCGACCATCATTGCTGTAGATATTTGTCACACCAGAGGGCGCTTGAACCTCATACCCAATACGATTACCCCGGTTGTCATAGACGCCATTAGTAGCGTTGAAGTTGTTGGGGCTGTTGTTGAAGTTATTCGGCGAATTATTGAAGTTGTTCGGGCTGTTATTAAAGTTGTCCAGGCTGTTCTGAAAGTTGTTAGGACTGTCATTAAAGTTATAAGCCTGTTGCGCATTAGCACTACAGCTAGCGATCAACATTGATAGGACTGCAAGGGCAATTTGAAGCTTCATGGCAATCTCCTGAATTAGATGGCTTAACGCCAAAAAGTTGGATACCGGTTGTCTCTAATAGACGTTCCCGGATAGACCGTGTAAATCAGCTTAGAAAAACCTAAAGCCCTGCTTGTCACTCCCACTGACCTTGAAAAAGGCATTGGCACATCAGACCCGTCCAGAACCGGGTAAACGGTCCGATCACCCTGCCCGTTCTTGGTAAGAACGAACTGGGTTCCGAAGTCAGTTTCTGATTGACCTGACGCCAGAACTACCGTTCTGAGGGTCGAAATCGACAAAACGACGACAACGAATATCAGGATTGGACGAAAGAACACTTCAGCCTCTATACAGTGGTTACAACAGCAGCTTGGGTATCTAGTGCCAGTTCCATATTGGGCTGGGCTACAGCGACACCAAAAGTGGCAGTACAGATAAGAACGATCCAAACAACTAGGTTTTTCATGGCAATGCTCCTTATGTGTTCACCCTTTTCATCGGGGTATGGGAGACATCGTATTTGTCGAGAGTCTCACCAGATGAGCCTCTCGATTTGTCATGAAAAAATATTTCTTCTAAAAAACACCATAAATCACACCCTGTCTCATCTAGTGAGACACCAGTAGTGTGTAATGCCAATATTTACCTTTAGACTTTTTCACTATGCTGAAGAACTTATTGGCCAGCCTTGCCCTGCTTCCTACACTCGCTCTAGCCGCATTCACCCCTGCAACAACCATTCTTATGGACCATAGGGATATTGAACTGCGAGAAAATGCTGGTTTCACTCGCACCAATGAATGGATGATTCGAATCGACACCCAGCAAGGGGTGGATCAGAATGGGCAAGCCACGCTTCACTTCGATGGCAAACGGGCCAAGCAAAACGTTGTCGATGCCTATACCATCAAACCCAATGGGGAGAGGGTCGCGGTCAGCCCGGATCGGATCAAGATCAGAAATGAGGCCGCCGATGAGCTCTCGCCCTACTTCAGTGACCAGATGACCACTGTCATCATCTTTCCCCAGGTCGAAGTTGGCAGCAAACTCTATTACAAAGTGGTCACACAGCAGGATGAGCCCACCATTAAGGGTAATTATTCGGTGAGCTACTACTTTTCTCCGCACTACCGTTATGAAGACTCACGAATCCGTCTAACCCACCCGCCGGAGCTGCCGGTCTATACCGATTCACGCAACATGCCCGGTGAAACAACCACACTACCGGACGGCAGAATTCGCCATGAATATAGGTTCACCCAGGATAAAGCCAACCCACCAGAACCTAACCGGGTGGAGCTGTCTGACTTTGCACCGGGCGTTCAATTTAGCACCTACCCCAGCTACGCTGCCTTTGCCAGCACCTTCCAGAACCTGATGCAGCCCAAAACACGGGTAACCCCACAGGTACAAGCCCTAGCAGACAAACTAACAAGAGGTGCTATCACCCCCAAAGAGAAAGCACAAAAGCTCTATAACTGGGTCAGCGCCAACATTCGGTACGTGGGCGTCGACGTGGGTGCCAGCGGCTTTGAACCCCATAGCGCGGATGAAATCCTTGCCAACCAATACGGAGATTGCAAAGACCACACCGTGATTCTCGAATCATTGTTACTAGCAGCTGGCATACCCAGCACCCCGGCCCTGATTAACCTTTCAGATACTTACGAGCTACCCAAACTGGCAGGCACACATTTCGACCACGTCATCACTTATGTACCCAGCCTAGGTGTGTACCTAGACTCCACCGCACAGTTTGCAGAATTCGGCACCCTACCCCCGGAGGAGCTCGGCAAACCTACGTTACTCACCCAAAACGGTGAAACAAGCAGAACCCCCTACTCCTCTTCAAAACGGGAATACACGATCACCCGAACCAAACTTAAGCTTATGCCGGACGGTCGTGTTGTGGGTCAATCAACCTACGAACCCCATGGATCGTTTACCTACAGCTCAAGATCCAGACAGTTCTCCTATGAAAACCGGGATAACCAGACCATCATCGATAGCCTTCTCGGCCGATTCCAAGAAACTGGTTCCGGTGACATAGAGCACCCGGACCCGACCGATCTATTAAATACTTGGATTGTAAAAAGCCACTTTGAACTCGACCCAGTCATTAACCTACCGGGACCCAGCGCTTTTACGATACCCAATGGCCTAACACCAGGCTACATCAAATCCAGTGCCAAGGAACGACCCTTCAAGAACAGGCGCTACCCCTATGTTTGTGGCTCAGATAGGCATGTCGAGCATATTGAGCTCACCATACCTAACAACATAAGGGTTACAAAGGTTCCGGGGGGAATTTCAGCTGAAATCGAATCAATGTATTACAAAAGCACTTACAAGCTAGAGGGCAAAGTCATCAAAGTGGCTCGAGAACTATCTGAAGAGATCGAGAGAGATTTCTGCATACCCAGCAAGAATGACTCAACCCAAAGGCTCATCATGATGGATGCAATAAACTCAGATTTCCGTGACCAGATATTTATCCAATAAAACACAATGACAAACCCACATATTGCCGAGAAAGCTTTTATACATCTTTCACAGTCGTGGCTAGAGAACTGCTCGGATTTGAGTTCGTTTGAACCTTGGATAATAAAGTCAGAACACATGCGCAACTTATCTGGGGGGGCGCTTATTCTTGCTCGCGATTACGGGAAACACTTCAGCAGCAAGGCTGCTATTGAATCTCGAAAATGTATTGAAAAAGCAGAGTCTCTTGGCCAATGGGGTTGGCTCGCGGCTCTGCCTTGGTTGATATCAGCTGACTTTATCAATCAAGATGAATACAGCAATGATCACCTTCGCGAGTGGATAATCGAAAACATTGATCACCATAATTCAATGTATAGAGGGTGCGTTCTTTTTATGGCTTGGTTGCTATCTGGCTACTTAAGGGAAGAAGACGTTATTGATTCCCTCCTCGACAACGTAGCCAATACTTTGGCATGGGTTAACGAGTCATGGGCGCTCGCCAAAAAACTCTATAAATATGACGATGAAGCTCTGGTCAAAATACTTGAATCATGGAGCCCAGAAACCCTATCTGAACGAATTAAAGGAACTCCAAGCCCGTTTCGAGAACAGTATCAAAGTCGCATCAAGACTCTTCAGCAATACCCAGCAGACGCAATTCCTTCTTTGTTTCAAAAATTTGAATCCGACTGCTGGGAAACTATCGCTTACGCTCTCGTAACAGCTAACGAAACAACAAACTAAACGGACTGCTTTATAAAGGCTGTAACTCTCAACATGGTTCTTTTAAGTTAAATGAAATACTAATCAGCTCGGAAAATATCTACCTTGGTTTCCAGGCATTTTCTGAGATTGATATCGTTTGCACCGACTTCAAACCATCCGCCAGGCTTTTGATAAAAATCTAACCCACGACCAATCTTCACCACCCAACCATTATCAATCCGAATCTCTCTGTCATGCATGTTGGGATTAAGCTTCACCTCAAGTTCGACATCTAGCTCAAGCAAACTCTGTTTGAGTTCATCGAGTTTTTCGGCGATATCTGCCACTTGAGTACTGTCGTCGTAACCGGTGATTAAGGTGATTTTCTTAACAGTTCCAGCCTTTAACACTGTCTCGCAGAAACGAACGAAGTTCTGAATCTGGTGCTGCAAACGAATGTATGGGTCCTCGATCACGATAGACTTCGCACCCTGCAAATACGGCCCCATGATCGACTCATAGCTGTACCCAGTGTCGCCATAAAGGATGGTGAAGTGCTGTTCCTTGAGCTCGAGCGGTGATGCATCAAGTGCAGTCGAGACCGGTGAAACCGGCTTCAGGTCTGCTGAAGTCTCTGGTGCAACAGGTTCCGCTTTGGAAATGTACTGCACTTCGACTGCCTCAGCAGGATGGTTATCCGCCTGGTTTAAACGACGACGAGCTGGTTCTTGTGTCGCGGCCGCATCCTTCGACTCCGGGCAGTAGACAACCACTTCCTCACCGCTGGCCTTAAAGTAAGACAGATTGATATTCGCAAATTCGTCATCCGGTTTGCGCTTGTTCATCTGTTCCTTTACACGGCGTCTGCACTCTGTAGCATAAGCCACGTACTCCTCAAACTCTTCGTCCGTCGGTGGCCCGTTCGGATGCAAGACCTTTAAGAAAGCGCAGACGGTCTTCTTAATGCCTTTCTCATCACGCCCCTCGATCGACTTGCCGAGCCGGATGCGCTTGCTCACTTCCTCATACCGATTTGTGTGCTTGAACTGGTAGTGGAATGCCTCAGCCAAGTAATCAGTGATGAAACCGTAGTCGCTGGTCAGGAACTCGCTGCTGTTTTTCGGCATTTCCCAGCCGGGTATGTACGCAGCGAAGCGATCCATCACGGCCAGGTCAAGCTCCGGCGGCAGGGGCTGAAACAGGTCGTGCTCGTTGGAATTGACCACCTGCTGCACAGACACATCAATGTTTCCAACAAAACTCAGGCTGGCATCGGCTATAACTTCTGCGCCCCGCGAAAAGCGCCCATTAGCCATGAAGTCCTTCATGATTTGGATGGTATCCGGGTCGCGCACCTTGATTCCGCCAACCTCATCAAATGCTACTGTGTCCCAAAATCCAACCAGCCCCACCTTGCGACGGGCGTTGTTGTAAAACAGCGTGGACTTGGTTGCCTGACCGCCCGAGATCAATGTCGCGTAGGGCGAAAATTCACTGAAGAAGTAGGACTTTCCGGTGCCACGTGGTCCAAGCTCGATGTAGTTATAGTTAGGCTCTACGAGCGCAGCCAATCTAGCAATGAAATGCATCTGCACGCGCTTCGAAAGCTTGCTGGGTTCCAATCCCACAGAGCGCAAAACGGCAGCAAGCCACTCATCTCGCGTGAATGCCCCTCGCCCCTCGGCATACCGGTCGAAATCAAAACGAGTCAGCTGGATCGGACGCAAATCCTCAATTGAAAACGCGTAATCGTCTTCATCGATGTCATTGTGCGCCAGGGTGACTTCCGCCCAAATTCCGCCTTCCAGCAATCGATCATTTTCCCGGTAGAACTTCTCACCGATAGCAATGCGTTGCGAGTTGAAGTTTTCCAACGATGCCCAGTGACGCTTTTCCTTTTCGACATAACGAACATGAACCTTGTCGATAAACCGATGTTTGCCAATGGTGGCAACCTTGGATTGCGCCGCATTGGCTTCATCAGGTCGCACGTAGTTCTCTTGCAGCGACGAGAGAACGGCCTCCATGCCAGCATCCATCTCTGCCTGATCGTTGCTGGCGCAATACTTGGCCAGCAAAAATTCCAGCACAAATGTCGGGACATTCGTGCCCTTCTTGATGCGGTGCAGAAGGTCCTTGCGCAGCACCTTGCCGTCAAAAGTCGCGTTCAGCTTCTTGTCGAGTTCTTGCATCAGTGTTACTCCGTGTAATCCGTTTCGAGGGCAATTTCACTGCCCTTTGAAGCTAGAGCCAACGTTGTCGGGTTGAGTGCCTTAAGCGTGAACTTGCCGCGGAACTCGTCATCCATACGCAGCGCAATCTGCTTGCGCTGACCCGGCATCAATGTCACTGTACGAGTTGCGGGGTTCACATCACCGCCGGGTCGTGGTTCGCCGACAACATTGCCGTTGCTATCCTGCGCCTCCAGCAATATTTCCAAGTTCACGTCTTGAGAGAACATGTCGTCAGAGACCAGCACCACCTCAATGACCGGCAGCCGAGTCGTGATGCGCTTGGCCCCGTTCTTGTAGGTCAGTTCGACCATCACCTTGCGCTGTTCGGCATGAGCGGCGGTATCCAGGCGAGCCACCAGCACTGGAACAACTGCCTCCGCCAGCGAAGCGCCACCGTGGAAATAGAGGTGGCCCGCACGGTATGGCGCCATGCTGCGGGGCATGGCCACCTGAGCGAAGTCACCTTGGATTCCAACTTTCTCAGCGCCGACCACCAGGCTGTGCCCATCTGCAGTACCAGTGCCCAGCATCATGCGGTCATGCGCGTTTACAGGCCACGTGCCCTGGGGCTTGACGCAGACATCGCCCGCCTCGGCCTGAGCGTTCAGAAAGAATCCGTGGTCGGTCACGATGACGGCTTCCTTGAAGCCCATGCCACGTAGCTTATGCAGTGCCACGCGGATAAGCTTGAGCGTGCCTGGGATCAGGCCCAGCGTCGTTTCCGGGTTGCTTTCCAGTTGGCTATCAATTTCCGTAGAGCGTAGCACCAGCAGGTCAACCGTATCGGCAATCTTCGGTTTGCCGCGAACAAAATCGTTGAGCGGCATTTCCGCGAAACGATCTCCATACCGTTTGGCCAGTACACCCATGCGCTGCGAGACATTGCCCACTGGTGCACCCGCCAGCTTAGGTATCAGTGACTCACTCTCCAGCGACAAGGTCAGCCCCGTGCGAGCACCCGGGAGCAAACTCGCCATGCCGACCAGGGTAATGGTTGGCAGCTGCGCATAGGCCGCTTGCAGCTCGACGGGACCATCTTCCGCCAGCAGCTTTTCGAGGGCCACGCCCAACTCGTAACGCAAGGCATCCACCATCAGGTAGGCCACTTTAGGTCCGCTTTCTTTGAGGCGATCGGCCACCAGGCGATCAAATGCATCGGCATTGGCCAGACGCCCAGAGGGTGGCCAACCGGCGGACTCGACGTGTTTCACAAACACGCCCTGAACCTTCTCGGCCAAACGCCGATAACGTGCCCGTGCTTGGCTGATCACTTCATGCATCATGCCATGCGGGTCGAGGAAGTCGCCCGCCGCTTGTTCGAACTCGCGCTGCAAGCGATCTGCTTCGCGTAGGCTACCCAGGTAGAAGTCGATCAGCTCCGCTTGCGAACGAGCGTGATCCGGTAGCTGGCGCTCAAAATCGTCGCAGGCCTCAACCAGGCTCAAGCCAGACCGAACCAACTCCCACTGGGCCTGGCTTTCGCCTTTATCCATCCACACAGAACTCTTACGCCCATTCAATACGCGCCTTGTTATATCGGTGTCACCGCTGACAATGCCCTTGATCGCTGTGCGAAGGAATGTCCTCTCCTCAAACGGAAACGTGTCTCGCTCGCCAAGGTCTTCGATATCGCCGCAAAGGTCACTCAAGTTGAGTTCGGTCTCAGTGGTTTCGGCGCGCTCAATGTACGCAGCTCGTGACTTCTGATCGCTGCGCAGACGATCGCACACATCCTCGACAATGGGTCTGGCTTCCATTGGTGCGTGTGGCACCCCCTTCAGTGTGTCCGGCAGCGCCACTGGCAGATCAAATACAAACTCACTGAACAGCACGTAGCGCCATAGTTCATCAGCAAGGGCAGACCAGGTCTTGCCACGCGTCATAACACTTAGGCCTAAGGTGGCACGGAGGAAATCACGCGCTTCCTGTACCCAGCCTTCCTGCCCCTTTAGCGCTTCGGATTGCCTCGTACTCGGTGCCAGCAGTGCGGCCAGAATCTCGCGACCTGACTCCACCCGCAGCGTGGCACGCAACTGGGGCCAATTCACGCCGCCGCCAATGGCATCGATCACGGCAAAGGATGGCCCAGAGGGAGAAGTTGTAAACACCTGACGGATCTCGGTCGCGTGATCCGGCCGGGCGCGCAGACACAGGCTCAGGTACTCGTCGCCATCGTCTTGCGGAAACACCGCACCGCATTCTGCGTACAGGGCGAATGGATCAGCTTGCTTCTGCTCGTCTGTCTCAGGCCGCCTGGTCGGCACGTAGATCAACACCCCTTCCAGCGGTGCCTTGGGCTGCCCCACCTCGCGCAGTGCCAGTAATGCTGCCTCACGGCTTTCGATGCTGCTCTCAGAAGCATCCACCACTCGCACCTTGTCGGCCGCCAAGTCGAAACACTGTTCGCGGTAACGCTTGTCGACGTCATACACCACCAAGGCGCCAGCTTGCTTCAGGCGCGGCCGCAGCACGCTTTCGCGGATAAATTCAGCAATACTCATTCATCACCCCCGGCCTTCTTCTTGCCGCGCGCCTTCTTCGGTTTGCCCTCGGGCTCGACGTACAAATCCTCCAGCCCATGCGCGATAGCCAGAGACTTGTCGGTCTTGCACTTTTTGCGAACGCGCTCGGGCCAGTAGTTCATGGCGAGCATCGCCCAGTCGTAATCGCCTTTTTCCAGCTTGGCCCAGGTGTCTTTAAGCACCTTTTGCCAGGGCTTGTGGCGGAACAACGGCCACAGCGGCGCGGCGTTGATCTGTACGCCATCGTCGTGGTTGGGCTTGTAGGTGGGCGCTAGCCTGAGCAGGGTGTCGCGCAGCTCAATCAGCTCCAGCTCGAAGGCCTGCAGAGTTTCGAACTGATTTTCGTCTTCGCGTGTCCGCGCTGAGCCCTTATTGCGGAGCGTCGTAACGTCAGCGCCGACTTGATTGAGTTTCGGTTCAATGAAGTCATTGATGGCGGAGTATAGGGTTTGACTGCTCAGGTCAGGGTAGTACAACCAAATCGAATAACTCCCCGTAGATGTTGAGAGAGGCCAATAAATTGGGGCTCTGCGACGACTCTTCGAATATTGCTTGAGATGAGTTGAGAAGTATCTGTTAGATTTCAGCAAATATTCTTGAATCGTATTACATTCAAGATCTCTGGATATCTCATCTTCTTTTTCATCCACAGAAATTTTCAGAACTGCAAGCGCATCATCCACCCTTTCCAGCAATCCCTTGCCAACCGAAGAATCTGCCGGCAAAACCCCGTCTACGGTAAAGCTAATAGGGTAGTCATTAAAATGACTTGCAAAAATTTGCGATCTTTCGAGTTTGGTTAAAGCCCCATGCGGGGAAACAGGAAGTGGTTCAAATGGATTGACAGCATCCTGTTTTGTTGGGTCCAAAAATGCCTCGCGAATATCCCATCGGCCAAAAGCACAGCCTATGGCGTAAGAAATAAGGCCGTGCCAATAGTTTGAAGCAGTCTCTTCGTACACTTCATCGCCAGATTCATCACTGTCATCTTCTCTGATGCCTGCTGGTTTAGTTCTTAGAGCCTCAAAAAGATCGCGAGTTACTGCATCGAGGTCATCTTGATTGAGACCATATTCGGCAGCAATGGAGGATTCCAGGGAGTTCCCAAGAAGTGTATCTTTTGCCGAGTCCGTCTCATATGCGGAACTTAAATGGCTACTAAGAGCGGGACTTCTGAAATATATCTCGGAGTCATCTATTGATAGGCGATCTATTACACGGTTTCGCTGAAGTGATATGGCGTCCAAACCCTTAGCTAACAATTCAGGTGTTGGTGGGAAATACGGGACTGACCCCACCATCGAGTTTTGAAACTTTGGCTGGGTGAAATTCTCCCCTCTAAAGCGAGCAACACATGTGGCAATATTTGATCCCATCAACAGCAACACCCAGTCTTCAAGACCATTAGATGGGTAGATTTGCGACCTGCCGGCTGTGGGGATAACGCCGGTCGGGACCACATATGGAACAAGCCTAGTAGCTCGAAGCATGTAACTAAAACCCGGAGTGAAGTATCGATCCTCACTCATCACATGTTTGGAAGCGACGTGACCTTTACTCTCAATATAGGCTTTTACTTCTGCTCCATTTTTTTCCCATTTCGCCAGAACATGTATTGAGGCCTGAAATGCTGATGACTTATCTGTCTTTGAATACCATGCCCACTTTTTCTTGGAAGATTGATCGATACAATCTCTTCTTATTTCTTCTGAAGTACCCTGAACGCTTGGTGTTATTATCGACTCAGGATTAACCTCATACCACAACCTCAAAAATCGAAAATCGTCATTAGTTTGAAGGCCAACTCTAATGTCGCACGCAGTTGGATCAATAGAAGGCATCGAGGAAAGCTTTTGAATAATATCGGAGCCTATCCAGTAAACAAACGGGGCATCGTCAAGCCTAAGAAAGTCTCTTTGATGGACAATGAATGTAGACTCATCATGTTCTCCCGCTATCGCGCGGGAAATTGATTGAACCAAATCGACTGACTTATTGCCGGATGTCAAATGGCGGAAAAACTCTGAACTTCGGTCCGTTTCCTCCGATTTTCTCCATGTGGCTGCTGCGGTCTCCACCATGGCATCAAGAACACCTTGGCCAAGATCAGCAAAACAGTCTAAAGAAAAATTTTCAAGTAAAACTTGCTTCCTAAAACCTGAGAAGCTCTTAAGATAAAAACAAGTTCTACTAACAATTGCCCCTAAGTAGCCATTCTCGCGCAATAGCTCTTTGGAACGCTCAATAAAGTTTGCAAGAAGGTTGCCTTTTGAATTTGTGTAACGAACATCGATATACGACTTGACGCTAACAGATGAATCACCAAATGGAGGGTTCATCACAATTACATCAAACTTCTCTTGACATAAATCTATTATTAGAAAACCTTGCAGGGCGTCCTGCGCGAAGAGACGTCCTTGGTACGTCGACTTGGCTGCTTGGGCGAACACAGTGAGAGCCGTGCGCAAGCGTGCCTCAGCTTGCTGCCAGTTCTCTTCCTCCTGCTCAGCAAACAGGCCAGTGCCTTTGCCGACATAGACCTGTCGGATCAATTGCGGGAGATCGTGCTCAACCTGGAGCAGAACACCCAGCTCCGGTAAGCCCTTAAGCATTTGCAGGGTCTTCTCGAACAGATCAGCGTCGCGCTGATCGAGGTTGGCGGCAAACTGCTGGCGCAACTCACGCTCTGCTGGCGGTGCTACGGCGGCAACCACATGCCCACGCCCGATCAGCGGTCGGTCTTTGGCCTTTACTCCTGCGTCGTGCCATGCACGCTGCGCACGCAGCCACAGCGCCAGAGATGCAATCTGTGCGGCTCGCGGATCGATATCGACGCCATAGATGTTGTGCTCAATGATCAGACGCGGCACGTCGCGCATGAATGACGCCTCGTCTTCGTAGTTTTGGTTCAGTGGTTTGAACGAGGCATCGGGCTGCGTAGAGACATCCAATGAACCGGGACCGTTCTGTTGCTCCCAGGCCCAGGCCTCACGATAGATCTCGGCAAACAGATCGAAGGCATACAGGCCAAAGTGCATGGAGCCACAGGCAGGGTCCAACATCTTCAGGGTACGTGGGTCGCGCAGCTTGGTGGCGGCTTGTGGCGTTTCGCCGGGCTTCACCAGCAGGTATTGGCAGCGATCCCGAAGGCCGGTGGCCCCGCCAGTGGCGCTGAACCAGAGTCGCCCGAGGGTGTTGTCCACCAGAAACTCGACCACGTAGCGCGGCGTGAAAAACTGGTTGCGCACTGCTAATTCGCGGCTGTTGCGCGGCGCTCTAGACTCGCGCATAGCCTTTCGTTCTTCCTCTGAATTGAAGTACTGGTAGATCCACCCGATAGTTTCGTCTTCGCTCCACAGAAGGGCGATGTCGGCATCGTTGATCAGGTTTAGCACTTGCAGGAGTGCGGCCTCGCGCGGGAACAGGCGGCCCTGAGGTGAGTAGCGGTCGAACAGCCCGGGCAAGTCTTGCGCGAGTTCATCGAATACGCTGAACAGGTACACGCGGTAGGCATCGCCGGTTTCGCCCAGCCCGGTCCCAGCCAAGCGCGCAAAGAGCTGGAAGCCCTTAGCCTGGAAACCGCTACCCACCGACTCGACCAGCAGACCCCGCGCCTCGGCCATGCGCAGTGCCGCAAGGCGGTTGAGCACAGTAAAAGCCTGCTCGCGAACGATGCGATCCAGGCCCTGCATGGCGTTCATTTCGCCACTGGCGGTGTAGTGCCCCAACGTGTCTCGGAGGATACGGGCGGTTTCGCGCTGGGCGTCGTTAATATGGCGCAGGCTGGCCAGTTCCGCCACGGTGCCCGCGTTGGGGTCCATGCCGTAGTCGTTCTGGAGCTGGCGGGTGAATTCCTCTTCGAGCACTCGTCGTGCATCGTTGACAAAGCGCTGTAGGCGGTTTCTTGTCGTTTGATCAAACGCCATTTACTGCTCGCCTCCATTACCCACCAAAAAGGTCACCTCTATCTCTGTATAAAGACCAACCTGAGCCTTGATCTCGTTGAGTTGCTGGATAACGGCGTCGATGTCAGCTGCCGTGGTAATCTTGGCCGGCACGGCAACCTTCCTGGCAAGTTTGGATGGTCCCTTCCCTCCAGCCTTTTCTCGTTCTTCCTCCAAACGCAGGCGAATGCGTTCCAGGCCTTGGCGTTGGACTGAGCGCTTCAGGTCGTCGAGTGTGCTGTTTATATCGTAGTCGCGCGACAGGAGCTTCTTGAGGCCAATCAGATCCTGGGTGGTCTCAAGCGTAAAGCAGTCTAGGCGACTTACAGCGTTACCTCGCTCCTCCTGAGTGAGCTCTTCCCACTCGAGGATGCGCTGCAGATCCTCGACCCCTTCTTTCAGACGCAGCTTTTGCTGACTGGAAAGCGCAATGACCGCATCGCGTACTCGGGTCTTAAGATGTGTGAGCTGTGAATTGAAATCTACGCTGTGTTTATAAAAGTCTTCTTTGCCCAGACGCCCGGACAGAGTTCCCAGGTCTTCGGCAAGTTCGCGGCGCAGCTCCCCTGGCACACCGGTGTCCGGCAAGGCTTCGATTTCGCGGCGATGAGCTTGTAAGTCTCGCAGGGTGGCGTCGAGCCCACTGTCAAGCACCCGCTTCACTTCTAGGGCCCACTTAAGGTTGTCGTAAATGGCGGAAGTTTCGGCACCTAGGCGCTGCGGGGCATCTGAGGCATCGGTAAACAGGACATCGGCAATTTCCTGATTTAAGGTGCTAATGCGGTCACTGCCTGCCAACCCAAGACCACTGAGCTTTTCGGACAAAGAACCGTAGTCGTGCTGGAAACGTGGAAAATTCTTGGCCGCCGCCTTGCTGATCTCCTGCTCTAGCGGAATCACCATGTCGCCTACCAGGTCTGTGAGCCGTTCAGCGGCGCGCCCGAGCATTTCGATAGACGGACGCTCATCACGCAGCGAAACGGCGATCTGCTTGAAGGAGTTGTTGGTTTTTAGGGCATCTATAGCCTGCTGCCCAGCAGCCGTTACTTCTCGGCCCGAGACCCTGAGTTTGATTTCGCCTGCTATCAGCATTGCGGCGACGATGTAGCGCGTGGTATCGGGTGACCAGCCAAACGGATCACTGCTGAAATCATCGAGCAACCGCTTCCCATCGACGGTACCGCGCTTGTCGATGAAGTCACGGATGCTGATCATCGCCTTGTGGTCAGTCTTAAACGAGGCACGACCAGCCACGGTTTGTACTAGGCCGAGCGGGTCCAGGGCACTGCTGATAGCGGAGGGGTTGGCAACCTTGAGGAATTTCTCGGCGATGTCGGTTCCCGCACGGACAGGCGCTTCACCATAACGATCAAACACTTGGTCTGCTACGTCGGAAAGCAACTTCTTGGCGGCCTCCAGCAGGTCTACATCCAGGGCCGAAACCGCCGTCGCCTGACCTCGAAACACAAAAGAACCAGCTTGCAGAGTTTGCTTTATTTTGCTTTGAAGCTGGGTCGAGAGCTTTGCCGCTCGATCATGCTGGCCCGTACAAAAGTCTTTTACCTCTTGGTCAGGATCATTACGGTGCAGTTCGGCGATACGCTGACAGCGATAGATTTCGTTTGCTAGGTCGTCTAGTTCGGAACTGGCGCGAGCCAAAAGCCCGATGACATTCCGACCTGCTCGACTACGTGAGTCATCCAGCATACGGTTCTTGGCGGTGTCGTAGTCGCTGGAAGGCACCAACTCGACAACGGTCTGAATGGTGCTCTGATCACCGGCCAGACTGGTGATGGCGCTACCGGTCTGGACCTTCAGGCCCGTTGCGACTGCCATCGTGCCGTGGAGGCTGATACGGGGCAGCGGATCGAAAGACTCGCGTAGCGCATCGTTGAAGATGCGCTTTACGTCCACGGTGCGCAGTGCGATTGCACCTCGCTCCTGCTCGATATCCCGCAGCTTCTCGCTGAGGAACACGAGGTTGCCCTCCTTCTCACCGAGCGGAACGTGTACGTCTTTGAGCATCTCATCAACAGCCATCTTGATGCTCTCGAGCTGTGATGGCGCAGTGACAAACGGATGCATCAGGCCGGCGACGTTCTGAATCGTCACAGGCAGATTGCCAAGAATCTGTAGCACAGCCACGGATTTAGCGATGTCCAGGTGTAGTTGAGAGTCCGGGAAACGGATCTGAACCTTACCAACAGATTGATGAACAGATGTAAAGGCTCGCCGGATGTCCTTCTCTAACTCGTCGTAAAGCGTGACCGTAGTGGCTAGCCAGCCCACAGGCTGATCGGCCATGGCCTTTGAACCTCCCTCTCCTTTCAGTACGTCCTGAATGACCTTGATCGCAGAACGCAGACCGATACCACCGGTTGATTTAGCCAACGCGCCCAACAGATGAAGCAGGATGTCGAAGTGGGCCGGCAGGAATGGGTAGAGGTTGGTGAAACTCTCTTTGCTGAAGTCCGCGTCGTAATACTTAGCGTCTTGCAGCTTTGTGTTGTGACGCAGCGCCTGGCCGTGAGCGTCGAACAGCTTTCCGAGCTCAGTTTCACCTTCAGGGGATTTGCCAAGCAGACGGCGATAGCAGATTTCCTTGATATCACTCGATTCGAGGTCGATCTGGATCGGGAAGCGATCTTTTAGCTTGTACAGTTTGTCCGAGTTTAGGGCTGCGCGGGGGTCGTCCTCGGTAAGCGTCTGTTGCGCGGTAGAGATGATCCATGCCTTGCCGTCGCCCAACCGCTTTAGGTTCTTGGCCAAACCATCTATGTTAAGGATTAGGTTGTCGCGCGAGGCCACGTACTGACCGACTTCATCTACGATGAAAATGATGTTCTGCTTGCCACTTTTTTCGCGAACGATGTCGATCATCTCTTGCACGCGCTGGTCTTCAAACTGAAAGAAGCCTTCAGTGCTAGACGAGAAGGATTTAGCCTCCGGGAAGAGCGCCGGGTACATCTCGTGTGCAATCTTGGGGATCAACCCGTCGATGGCGAGCGGGTTATTTTGAACGCGATCCCATGTCGCCCCCGGGAGAGCTTGGGCGATGCGTTCGTGCAGCTCGGGGGTTCGACCGTCCTTTTCGACCATGCGCTCAAAAGCAGCAACCTTGAGGTTGCGAGAATAGCCTGCCCACTGCAGCACTTTGAAGTAGAGGACAGTGGAGACGTCTTCCATCGTCGCACCGGCGAGCATTTCACTGGCAAGGTCCAGCATTACCACAGCAGCCGGGAAGCGCTTCGCCACCGTACTGAGGAGCGCTTTAGTCTGTGGCTTGTGCATGCGGTCCTGAAGGTAATTAATGAACGGCGTGCCGTCGATGGTGCACTGATCGTCAAACGCCAAACCAAGGTACTTGGTGAACGAGCTCTTACCAGAGCCGTAAAAGCCAGAGACCCAGACGCCTACCTCGTTTTCGCCACCGGACTCCATCGCGAGCTGCATGCGATCGAGGAGCTTGCGAAACTGCTCCTCAATGCTTTCGGTGACAACGTATTCGGAGATCTCAGCCTTGAGGCGGCTTTCTTGCGAGGCACCGTAGGTGATGACCTTCTCGATAGTCCGGTATATATCCTTGCTAGGGTCGAAGAGTGAGCGAATCGTCATGGTTTTATCTCAGGGTTCTTTTGTCTGTTCAGCCGCCGACGTGGACTGAGCGATAATTGCCGTCTTCCGGGTAAAAGCCGAGAAACTTCAAACGCGTCTTACCGGTTCGCACGCCGGGATACAAAAAAATCGTCGGTAC
>JACCDN010391981.1_pt1 | contig 18237 bp, 15 predicted proteins | sample 7441691 | NCBI WGS metagenome assembly JACCDN01 (sample SAMN15323439, study PRJNA562643) | freshwater metagenome | isolation source: river surface water | place: USA:Blue River Watershed | collected 2017-08-16
CCTGCAGACTCTGACTTCTCAGACTTGGCCTCGGCTGGAGCCTTTGACTCAGCTGGAGCTTCTGACTGCTCAGTCTTAGCAGCGCGTGGAGCCTTGGCTGCTGGAGCCTTTTCAGCCGGAGCCTCGGCAGCATCGGTGCTGGCCTTTGCGGCACGGGTGCGAGTGGTCTTTTTTGGCGCTGCGGTGGCAGCTGAATCTGCTGCTGGAGCTGCTGCATCAGCAACTACACGACGGCTTTTACGTACCGGAGCAGTGGTTTCCTGGATTTCATCCATGTTTTTTGATTTCTCTTTCTTAGGAGATAAGCCGTGACTAATTGAATTTAGAGAGTCACGTATGCGCGGTTTGATCGCGCTTCACCGTAATTAGATTTACGGGTTTCACCAATTATTGGTGCAAGACAACAGTAGCACCTTTGAAGTCCACAGCCAACAGCAACGCTTTCCATTCTGGATAGTGTTTTGCGGCCAGTTTTGCGGCTTCAAGGCGTTCGGCAGGGTCACTTGCCAAGACCAAAACTGATGGGCCGGCGCCTGAGACAACGGCAGCATGCCCGTGTTCACGCATCAACTGAACCAAAGAATCAGTCTCAGGCATGGCAGCAGCGCGATAGTCCTGGTGAAGACGGTCCTCGGTCGCAGCCAGCATAAGCTCTGGGCTCTGGGTCAGTGCCGCGATTAGCAGCGCTGAGCGTGAAACGTTGAAAACGGCATCATTGTGCGGCACCGATTCAGGCTGCAGCGAACGAGCCAGTGCAGTCGACATCTTGTGATTTGGAACCAACTCAAGTGGAGAAACCCCACGATGCACGAACAACTTCTTGTGGTGCGGGCCAGATTCGTCTTCCCAGGCGATAGTGAGTCCGCCGAATAGTGCTGGCGCTACGTTATCTGGGTGGCCCTCAAGCTCGGTGGCAATGTCAAGCAGGTCCTTGTCGGTCATCTCGACGATACCCTCGAGCAGCCCCTTGGCAGCAACGATGCCTGAAACGACGGCAGCGCCAGATGAACCCATGCCGCGACCGTGCGGAATAATGTTGTGCGCGGTTAGTCGCAAACCAGGAAGTTCTTGGCCAAACTTTTTGAAGGTGTAGGCAATCGACTGAACCACTAGGTTCGAGGCGTCAGTTGGGACCTCACCCTCACCCTCGCCGTGCACCTCAACGAAAGCGCCAACGCCTGCGACTGCCTCAACTTCGAGTTCGTCATAGTAGGAAAGCGCCATACCGAGTGTGTCAAAGCCAGGGCCAAGGTTTGCCGAAGTGGCCGGAACCTTTACGCTGACTTTTCTGCCGACGAGTGAAACCATGATTACTTCTTGCTTAGGCCGAGGCGCTCAGCCACAGCTTCAACTCGGTTAGGCACAGCCTGAGGCTTGATACCCTTGCCACGCTCGTCCTTCAGGGCCCACATTGGGTCCTTCAGGCCGTGACCAGTAACGGTAACCACGATGGTGGATCCGGCTGGAACCTCACCCAGCTTTGAGTGCTTGAACAAACCAGCTGCGCCGGTAGCCGATGAAGGCTCGACAAATACGCCAACCTCTTGAGACAAGAAGCGGTGCATCCACAGGATTTCCTTGTCAGATGCGTAACCGAACTGGCCGCCGGTCTCTTCTCTAGCCGCCAAGGCTAGGTCGTATGAGGCCGGGTTTCCGATACGAATTGCGGTAGCAATTGTGTCTGGCTTCTTGACCGGGTTTCCGAAGCTAAACGGAGCTGAACCTTCAGCCTGGAATCCCCACATCTTTGGAAGAGCCTTGATGCGGCCTTCGTTTAGGTCCTCACGGTAACCCTTTGAGTAAGCGGTGTAGTTACCGGCGTTACCAACTGGCAAGACGTGGAAGTCTGGAGCGAAACCGAGCGCGTCGACTACTTCAAACGCACCGGTCTTCTGACCCTCGATACGGTCTGGGTTTACCGAGTTGACTAGGTGAACCGGGTAGTTCTCTGAGAGGTCACGCGCTAGATCAAGGCAGTCATCGAAGTTGCCCTTGACCTGAAGAATTTGTGACTTGTGAGCAACCGCCTGGCTCAACTTGCCAAGTGAAATCTTGCCCTTTGGAACCAAAACCACTGACTGGATGCCGGCAGCGGCAGCATAGGCTGCAGCTGAAGCCGAGGTGTTACCTGTAGATGCAGCGATTACAGCCTGGGCTCCGTGGCCCACTGCCTTTGACACTGCCATGGTCATTCCGCGGTCCTTGAATGAACCGGTTGGGTTCATGCCCTCAACCTTTAGAAGAACTCGTTCAGCACCGACAAGCTTGGCAAGTGCTGGAGCCTCTACCAGTGGAGTGCCACCCTCACCCAAAGTAATGATTGGGTTGTCGCTTGAAATGTCTAGGCGATCGATGTATTCGCGGATAACTCCGCGCCATTGGTGAGCCATTAGATTCCTTCTACTCGGATTACTGAAGTAATAGATTCAACTGCGTCGCTTTCGGCGAGCGCTGCAACAACTGCGCTGAGTGATGCGTCAGTTGCTTGGTGTGTGCCTACCTCGAGGGTAGCGGTTGCGCTGGCCTTACCTTGGTTGTGGCGCACCGACTGCTCAACCGTTTCGATAGAAACCTGCTGCTGAGCAAAAATGTTTGCAATCTTAGCCAAGACGCCAGGCTGGTCGGTGACCTCAAGGGTGATTTGGTATCGGGTGTGAACTCGATCAATCGGCAGAATCGGGAGGTTGGCGTGAACCGAGTCAGCCAATCCAGGACCACCGGCAACGTGACGCTTAGCAGCAGAGACCAGGTCACCTAGGACTGCTGACGCGGTCTGGACTCCTCCGGCGCCCGCACCGTAGAACATGAGCTGGCCAGCGGCCTCAGCCTCGACGAAAACTGCGTTGTAAGCGCCGCGAACAGCACCTAGCGGGTGGGTTCGATCAATCAAAACCGGGTGCACGCGCACGGCCACTCCGGCCTCACCACCATTGGCTTCAATACGTTCGGCAATTGCCAGAATCTTGATTACATAGCCATCGCGATGAGCTGCCTTGATTTGTTCGGCAGTGATCTTGGTGATTCCCTCGCGGTAAACCTTTTCAAGTGGTACTTCGGTGTGGAAGGCCAGCGAGGCAAGGATGGCGGCCTTCTGGGCAGCATCGAATGCCTCAACGTCTGCAGTTGGATCAGCCTCTGCGTAACCCAGGGCCTGAGCCTCGGCTAGTGCATCGTCGAATGAGGCACCGGTTGAATCCATCCGGTCAAGGATGTAGTTGGTGGTTCCGTTGACGATACCCATGATTCGGTTGACCTTGTCACCGGCAAGTGACTCACGAAGTGGTCGAATGATTGGAATTGCACCACCGACAGCGGCCTCGAAGTACAGCTGGGCACCGACCTGCTCAGCAGTGTCGAATAGTTCGGTTCCGTGGGTGGCCAACAGAGCCTTGTTGGCAGTGATTACGTCTGAACCTGAGTTCAGCGCCTGAAGAATGTAAGTGCGCGCTGGCTCAATTCCGCCCATGACTTCAATCACGATGTCTGCGCCCAAGATTAGTGATTCTGCATCTAGCGTCAGAAGTTCACTTGGGACGCCGGCATTGCGAGGTGAGTTTAGGTCGCGCACTGCGATGCCGACCAACTCAAGTTCAGCACCAACTCGAGCAGCAAGCTCAGCCTTGTTTTCAATTAGCAAGCGGGCTACCTGCGAGCCGACAGAGCCGGCACCCAGCAGCGCAATGCGCAATGGACGGTATTCGATCACGGTCTAACTCTTCTCATTCATGTGGCCGTGGGTGGCCTGGTAGTGCAAGTCTCGGGCAAACAAATCTGCTTCAGTCTCGCCTCGAATAATTAGTCGAGACTGGCCTGAACGAACCGCAACCACCGGTGGTCGGGTCAAGAAGTTGTAGTTACTCGATAGCGAATAGCAGTAGGCGCCAGTTACGGCAACCGCAAGCAAATCGTTCGGCTGAACATCTCCTGGCAAATAGTCGTTACGAACAACGATATCGCCACTCTCGCAGTGTTTACCAACCACACGCGCTAATTCAGGCATTGCAGCAGAGGAACGCGAGGCCAGTGTCACGTGATACTCGGCTTCATAAAGGGCTGGTCGAGCGTTATCGCTCATGCCGCCGTCTACCGAGACATACTTTCGAACTGCGGGGGCTAGGCCATCGGTGACCTTGACATCTTTGATGGTTCCTACGTTGTACAGAGTTAGTCCAGCCGGGCCAGCAATCCATCGGCCAGGCTCGAAAGCCAACTTTGGAACCGGGATGCCCAGGGCCGCACACTGTTCAGCCACCACAGCGGTAATTGCGTCGGCAAAGTATCCAAGGCTTGGAGCATTGTCGGCAAGTTTGTAATTCACGCCGAACCCGCCACCCAGGTTGATTTCAGGCACATCCCCGCCGGCCAGCGTTTCTGCGTGCAGAGCAAGCAAGCGCTTGGTCGACTCGATGAACCCTTCGACCGCGAAAATCTGAGAACCAATGTGCTGGTGGAAACCTAGGAACTTTAGGTGTGAGTGCGAGCGGATCTTGGCAACCAAGGCTGGAACATCGGCAAGCGCTGTTCCGAACTTTTGGTCTTCTCGCGCAGTGGCTAGAAAATCGTGGGTGTTGGCGTGTACACCGGTGTTAACTCGAAGACGCACACCCTGGATGGCATCCTGAGCACCAGCAGCAGAAGCGATTCGTTCGATTTCTTGCTCAGAATCGATAACGATGGCGCCAACTCCGGCAGTTACAGCGCGTCCGATTTCAAACAGTGACTTGTTGTTGCCGTGCAGCCCAATCCGGGACGCATCGATTCCACCGGCAAGGGCGGCGGCTAGTTCCCCTCCGCTGGCAACATCGATGTTCAAACCAAGTTCATTGATCCAGCTGACGATCTCAGTCGAGAGGAACGCCTTGGAAGCGTAGTAGACCTTGGCCTCGGTGCCAATTTTTTGCGCAGCTCGCTGAAGAGTCTCGCGTGCTGCCGTAGCTCGGGCACGAAAATCGTCCTCGTCAATTACGTAGAGGGGGGTGCCAAATTGGGTTGCTAGTTCGGCCACAGATACACCAGCGATTTCAAGCTCACCGGTGGCGCGACGCTTGGCATGACGTGGCCAAACCTTAGCGTCGATGGCATTGACGTTGGCCGGTTGGTCGAGCCAGCTCGGAGCAAGTGGATTTGGCATTACATTCTCTCTGGGGCGCTGACGCCGAGCAGGCGCAAACCATTGTTTAGAACCACACCGGCAGCGTCGTTCAACCAAAGGCGGGTACGGTGAATTGATTCAACCGGTGCACCCGACAAAGGCGTAACACGGCACTGGTCGTACCAGCGGTGATACGAGCCGGCCACTTCTTCGATGTAGCGGGCAACGCGGTGAGGCTCGCGGAACTCGGCAGCCTGTGCGACAACGCGTGGCAACTCGGTCAGCTTGGCCAACAATTCAGACTCAGATTCGTGAGCCAACAAGCTTGGATCAAATTCACTGCGATCTACGCCGAGGCCAGCCGCATTTTTGGCCACCTGCTTGGTGCGAGCGTGGGCGTACTGCACGTAGAAAACCGGGTTGTCGTTGGTTTTCTTCTGCAGCTGCTCAAGGTCGATGTTTAGCTGTGAGTCGATGGATGATCGCGCTAGTGCGTAGCGAGCGGCATCAACACCAACCACCGAGACCAGGTCTTCCATGGTCACAACGGTTCCGGCACGCTTCGACATACGAACCGGCTCGCCGTCGCGAACCAAGTTGACCATTTGGCCAATCAAAATTTCGAGGTTCTTACCCGGTTCATCACCGAATGCGGCACATAGCGCCATCATGCGAGGCACGTATCCGTGGTGGTCGGCACCAAGCATGTACAAGCACTGATCGAAACCGCGCTCACGCTTGTCTAGGTAATAGGCGATGTCACCGGCGATGTAGGCGTGGTCACCGTCACTCTTGATGATTACGCGGTCACGGTCGTCACCAAAGGTGGTCGAACGCAGCCAGATTGCACCGTCGGCCTCAAAAATGTGACCCAGTTCGCGGAGCTTCTCGATGGCCCGGTCAACCGCCTTGGATTCGTAAAGCGAGTTCTCGTGGAAGTAGACATCGAAGTCGACACCAAAATCGTGCAGCGATTCTCGGATTTCGCCGAACATCAAATCGACGCCCTGAGCGCGGAAGAACTCTTGAGCTTCGTCCTCAGGAAGGTTTAGGACATCGATTGCGGTCTCAGCCAAAACGCGGTCAGCGATCTCCTGGATGTACGCGCCGCCGTAGCCATCCTCTGGGGCATCCTCGCCGCGAGCGCGGGCCAGCAATGATCGAGCAAACCGGTCGATCTGGGCACCGTGATCGTTGAAGTAGTACTCGCGAGTTACGTCTGCGCCCTGAGCTTCGAAAATTCGCGCTAGCGAGTCTCCAACCGCTGCCCAGCGGGTTCCACCCATGTGAATCGGGCCGGTCGGGTTGGCCGAAACAAACTCAAGGTTGAGCTTTACCCCGGCGAGGTCAGTGCCGATACCAAAGGTGTCGCCAGCCTCAACAATTACCTTGGCAAGCTCACCGGCAGCGGCAGCGCTGACTGAAATGTTGATAAAACCAGGGCCGGCGATGTCTACCTTTTCGACACCGGAAGCCTGCGAAAGCTCGGCCGCCAACAGCTCAGCAAATGCTCGGGGATTCATGCCTAACTTGCCGGCCAATTGCATAGCGACGTTGGTTGCCCAGTCACCGTGATCGCGGTTTTTTGGCCGTTCGACAACAACTTCAGTGGGAATCGGGCCATCGCTAAGTCGACCATCGGCCTGCAAACCGCTGAGGATGCGAACGATGGCGGCAGAAAGGTCTGCTGGAGTCAATGTGGTTCCTAACTGAATTTCTCAGTTTGATGGGCGCGCAAAGGGCCGGCATCGAAAAGAGACTGTCTCTAAATCATACCGAGAATGGCGCCCTGACACCGATTTGACTACTTGCGGATGAGGCCTAGCACTGGGTCGGCGGTGACCGGAATTGGATCACAAAGCTCACCGTAGAACTCGCCATCGCGGTAATTTACAAAACCGATGTAGTTCCAGCCGCCCTGCTTATCCTGAACCAATCTCGGAGCGTAAAGGTCATAGGCAGGGAATGCCACCGACTTGGTGAAATCAACTTCACTCAGGTCAGCCGGAACAACCACACTGTAACCGCCGCCCTTTTCACCGTTGGCCTGACGATCGGCACTCAACCATTGCATTGATGCGCAGAACAGCAATAGCGGAACGCCATCGACGTTTGCATACTGAAGCACTTCAGTCTCGCCAAAACCTGAATCCGGTTTGCCCAGCGGAGGCAATACCTCCCAGTTGATTAGGTCCTTTGATTTGGCGTAACCGGCAACTGCATTTTGATTCGGGTTCTCGAATGTGTTTGACGCGGCGGTGGTCAACATGGTCCATTCAGATTCACCAGGAAGCTTGAATACCCATGGGTCGCGGAACGGCTCGTTTTCGAAACCAGCCTGAAGCGTGCGATACCAGCGCGGGTCGGCCTCTGCCACCGGAGTGGTTTGAACCTTGTCCCACGAGATCAGGTCCTTAGAAACCGCAAGCCCAACGGCCTGGCGCTCGCCCGCGTCTTCGCGGCTGGTACCGGTGTAAAACAGGTACCAAAGTCCGTCATCGCCCTTGGTCACAGATCCAGTCCAAGTGGTCCAGCTGTCAAAACCAGGTTCGTCACTAGGAGTCAGTGCGTCCGGGAGGATTGTCCAATTGACGAGGTCGTCTGAAATAGCGTGGCCGACGGTCACATTGCGGTGACGTCGGTCTGGGTTTTTTAGACCGCGAGATGCCTGCAAATAGAAGGCGTGGTGCTTTTCACCATCGAAAACAAACCAAGAGTCCCATACCCATTGACCCGGTAGTTTTAGCGCCATTATTTCTCCTTGTTGTTCAGCGGTCTTCGAAAATCATAGGCCATCCTCGCTGTTAGGCTTTAAGCGCACCCTGGCCCCTATAGCTCAGGGGATAGAGCGTCGCTCTCCGGAGGCGAAAGCGCAGGTTCGAATCCTGCTAGGGGCACATGTTTGGAATGGAATGGCTTGAGCCCGAAACACTGATTCAGTCTTTCGGAGCCTTCGCGATGATTGGCGTTTGCGCGATCGTCTTCATTGAGACCGGCCTGCTGGTTGGTTTCTTCCTGCCGGGTGACTCGCTGCTATTTGTAGTCGGTCTAATGATTTCAACCGGCGATGTGGTTTTTCCGACCGCCGGTGATCCTTGGCCGGTGCCAATCTGGTTGGCCTGCATCATGATTTCGAGTTCGGCCTGGTTGGGTGATCAAACCGGCTATTGGATTGGCCGAAAGTCTGGTCCGGCAATCTTCAATAAGCAGGATTCAAAGCTATTCAGCCAAAAGAATGTTGCCAAAACCAACAGCTTCTTCGAGCGCTATGGCGCCCGAGCGATCATCTTGGCTCACTTTGTACCGGTCATGAGGACCTTTGTTCCGGTAGCAGCCGGAATCGGACAGATGCCTTACCGAAACTTCTTGAAATACAACTTCATCGGCGTCATTGGCTGGGGAACCGGAGTCACCCTGCTGGGTTACTTCCTGGGCAAAATTCCGTTTGTTGCCCAGCACGTTGAATACTTCACGATTGGTTTCGTGGTGGTTTCATCGATTCCGATTGCCTACGAAGTAATCAAGGCAAGACGCGAGCACAAGGCCGAAACCCTAGTTAGTTAGTTTTCGATTGAGCCTAGGTAGCTGGCCAGCTGCTCAAGTGCCAACGAACGATGGCTTAGCAGGTTCTTTACTTCAGGGTCCAATTGCGCCGCGGTGACCTCAAAACCCTCTGGGATAAAAATCGGATCGTAGCCAAAACCGTGCTCGCCATGCTCCTGGGCTGCAATACTGCCAGGCCAAATGCCGGTGAATGAAACTTCGTTTTCACCGTCTACATAGGCAATAGTGCAAACGAAGGCGGCAGCCCGATGCTCTGGCTTTACGTCGGCCAATTGGGCCAAAAGCAGTTGCCGGTTGACCTGATTATCGCGAGTACCGGACCAACGGGCGCTGAATATTCCAGGGGCGCCACCGAGAATCTCTACCGCCAACCCGGAGTCGTCAGCAATGGCTGGTCGGCCCGTGAACTCAAAGGCAGCACGTGCCTTGATGAGTGCGTTTTCAAGAAAACTCACGCCGTCCTCAACCGGCTCAGGCCCCTCGTAACCGAGCAGATTTAGACCCGGCACGGAGTTGGCCAGGATGGCGCCAACCTCGGCTACCTTGTGGGCGTTGTGAGTCGCGAGCACCAGCTCCATTAGTTGGCCGATCCGGCCAGGGCAACCTTCTGGATTTCGGTTAGCTCGCCGGTGCCCTTTAGTGCAATGTCAAGCAGGGCATTCAACTCGTCTCGGTCAAATGGCACGCCCTCTGCAGTGCCCTGAACCTCAACAAATTTGCCCGACCCGGTCACAACCACATTCATGTCGGTGTGAGCGCGCACGTCTTCAACATAGGTAAGGTCTAGCATCGGGGTGCCGTCAATAATGCCAACTGAGATAGCGGCAACGCTGTCGGTCAGCGGCTTGGCCTTGGCACTGATTAGTTTGCGCTCGCGCGCCCAGCTAATTGCATCAACCAGCGCAACGTAGGCGCCTGTAATGGCAGCGGTTCTGGTGCCACCATCTGCCTGAAGTACATCACAGTCAATCACGATGGTGTTCTCGCCGAGCTCGCGGACATCAACAATGGCACGCAGGCTGCGCCCGATTAGGCGCGAAATCTCGTGGGTGCGCCCACCAATCTTGCCCTTGACGGCCTCGCGGTCATTTCGGGTGTTGGTTGCTCGAGGAAGCATGGCGTACTCTGCGGTAACCCAGCCTTCTCCCTTGCCGACCTTCCAACGCGGAACTCCAGCGGTAAACGACGCAGTGCACAAAACCTTTGTGCCACCGAAAGAAATCAGTGCTGAGCCTTCAGCGTGATCGCTCCAGCCGCGTTCAATAGTTACGGTGCGGAGTTGGTCTGGGGTTCTGCCATCGGCGCGAACGGTCATGAAAGTCCTTCAACTTGGGTTACCTCTGGCCCGAGGAATCTACGTGCCAGTTTTTCAAAAGATTGAGCGTCTCCGGTGGCCTTAAAAGTTAGGACCGGAGGGGTGGTTGCGGTTCTGAGGAGATCGTGCGCGACTAGGGTTCGATACACGTCTTTCGCAGTTTCTTCAGCGCTGGAAACTAGAGTGACGTCTTCGCCCATGACGTAGGAAATGGCTCCGGTCAGCAGCGGGTAGTGGGTGCAGCCAAGCACCAAGGTATCGATGCCAGAATCACGGATTGGGCCGAGGTACTGGTCAGCCGCCGCCAATAGCTCAGGCCCTGAGGTAATGCCTTTTTCGACGTAGTCAACAAAACTTGGGCAGGCAGCACTGTGAATTTCAAGGTCCACTGCCGCAGCGAAGGCGTCATCGTAGGCCTTTGAGGTAATGGTTGCTGTGGTGCCAATTACGCCCACTTTGCGGTTTCTGGTGGCTGCAACGGCACGTCGAACAGCGGGCTGAATAACCTCGACCACCGGAATACCTCGACCGACTGTGTAACGCTCACGTGCGTCGCGTAAGACAGCTGCAGATGCTGAGTTACACGCGATTACCAGCAATTTGACGCCCTCATCAACCAGACGATCCATCACGCTTAGGGCAAGCTCACGAACGACCGGAATGGACTTTGGGCCATAGGGCGTATTTGCAGTGTCACCTACATAGATGATGGATTCGTTTGGCAACTGATCGATGATGGCTCGGGCTACGGTTAGCCCGCCAACACCGGAGTCAAAAATACCGATTGGCGCGTCATTCACGGGGTAAGTCTATTTGCCGTCGCCAGAACTCTTAGGGTCTTCTGGTCTGAGCCCCTCATAAATTTCTTTGCAGGTAGGGCAAACCGGAAACTTTTCTGGGTCACGACCCGGGACCCAGACTTTGCCGCACAGCGCGATGACCGGCGTACCCAAAACTGCCGACTCGACAATCTTTTCTTTGCGAACGTAATGAGAATTACGCTCGTGGTCGCCTGGCTCAACATTTTGAACCTGCTCTTCAAGCAGAGTTGATCCGGCGGTCTGCCCGCCGATGCTCTCACTACCAAAATCGCTCATGGCGCTCCCTTCGAATCCGCGACTATTCAAGGTCAGCCGCGTCTCCTAAGGTTACCTTCAGGCTCATGGTCTTGCCATCCCGAATGAAAGTAACCTCAGCCACTGCGCCGGCCGGCTCTTGACGAACGGCAGCCGTTAATTCACTTGCCGAAGCAATCGGAACTCCGTTGAATTCAACGATGATATCGCCAACCTCGAGCTTGCCAAGCTCGGCCGCGCCACCCGGAGTGAGTTCACGGATTTCGGCGCCCACACTAAAGCTGGTGTTGTTGTCTGAGTTGGCGGCATCCGTTACGCCTGCTCCAAGCAGGGCATGGCTGGCACTACCGCTAGCCATAATTTCGCTGGCAATTCTCTTGGCCACATTCGAAGGGATAGCAAAACCCACACCAATGCTGCCGGACGAACCTGAGCTGCCGGCCGATGCAATTGCCACATTGATGCCGACTAGCTCACCGGTGGAATTAACCAGCGCACCACCAGAGTTACCTGGGTTGATGGCAGCATCGGTTTGAATTACCCGGAGGTTGATGGCGGTTCCGCTACCACTGAAAAGCTGCAAACCACCCTGGCCAGAATCTGAGTTTTCAGGTGCCGCTGCTGATGCGACCTGAATGGTTCGATTCAGTGCTGAAACAACGCCTTCGGTCACCGTATTGGCCAATCCGAGTGGGGCTCCCAGGGCAACAACGCGGGCGCCAACATTGAGCTTGCTAGAGTCGGCAAAAGTTATCGGGGTGAAGGTAATTGGTGCCTCGACCTTGATGACAGCCAGGTCGTTGATTGGGTCGGTTCCAACGATGGTCGCAGGGTAGACGTGACCATCCCAGGTTTTGACTTCAATTTCTGCCTGCGCCTCTGAGCCGTCCAGCGTCACCACGTGGGTGTTGGTCAAAAGGTATCCATCTTCGGTCAAAAATACGCCGGACCCGTTTCCGCCACCGGCTGATCCCGAAACATTGATGGTTGCGACTGACGGTGAAGCCTTGGCGGCAGCGGCCGTAACCCAGTTCACATCATCGGTGTTGTTGACCACGATTGGGGCAGGTCGCGTCCAGTAGTTGTAGACGGATACGCCAACGCCGGCACCAACACCAGCGCCAACCAGAGCACCTAGGGTGATGGCGGCCGTGCCAGTAAGGAATGTGGTCTTTTTAGCTAATCTTTGGCGAAGCGTGAGCTTAGGTTTGACCAACTCCACCGGTTTAGCAACTTCAAATACAAATTGACGGTTGTAATCAGACACTTTAAGCCTTTCATCTTTGACAAATAGATTGCCAAGCGTGTCTGAATAGTTTATGAAAACTCTCTGAGAGAAACCTGAAACCAGTTATCCGCAGCCAAACACACTCAAGTCACCTCTGCATGGCTCCCCCACCAACAAAACTCGCCTATCGGCGCTCTCTTGGGTTTGAGTTTCCGAATCTACCCCCACCTCGACGATTACCTCCGCAGTTGTGGTTATCTCGGCTCCGGATGGAATCCAGGATGTAGCGCCAGCCAGCCGATACGCGACCGAATAAGTGGCCTGGGCAACTACCGTGAATTGGCCTTCTGACCAAAATGCTTTTTGTGGATTTGCCGCTGAAGATTCGGTGTCGTCGCCGAAATGCCACCCGACTTGCCGAAGGCTAAACCTGACCTCAGCGTTTTTGCCGAGGATGTTGCCCCTGCCGAAGTGTGTGCTGGCATTGGTGCCAAACCGGAGCACCTGCCCAGTGATGACTTGCGAACCAGGACTTACGCTCACCTCGAGGTCCTGAACGTTGAATGAGGCCTCGGCTGATTTAGAAATGGCTGTAGGTGAACTTATTTTTGTGGTTTTCTTGACAACCTTTTTGATGGAAATTTTAGGCTTGGCGGCTATTTTGGGCTTTGCCTTAATCGGTGGCGTAACCCAACCTCGATGCTTGTCATACTGATTTGCTTTTCTTGGTGCAGGCTTAGCCACCACCGGTGCGGTGACCTTGGACTGCACCTTAGGTTGAACTTTTGACACGGTGCTCTTGCGGCCCGGCTGAACCGATTGAGCTGAACCGCAAATGGTGACCGTTGAACCAACTACGACGGAACCGTGCTGGATTCCGTCAGAGGAGCTATTGACCTTGCAGGCCGCCCAACTGGGAGATGGCAACGGCACCACCAGGCACAGCATTAGAGCCAAGCCGAATCCGGCAAACTGTTTTGCAAACATGGACTGAGGCTAGGTGCCGCGAGAATCCAGCGCTTAAGTTATCAACAGCAACAAAAAACCCGGCCCACCATTTCTGGTGAACCGGGTTTTTGTTCTAGTTGCGGGGGCAGGATTTGAACCTACGACCTCCGGGTTATGAGCCCGGCGAGCTACCGAACTGCTCCACCCCGCGGCGAAGTTCCAAGTGTAGCACGCCTCGAGGAGAAGTTCCAGCCGGCTAGTTTGATGCTGCGATCGCCGCCTCAATTGCTGCCTTCAGAGCGTCGTCAGCCTTGCCGTAAGCTGCCCAGTCCCCGGCCACCATTGCCGCCTCGCGGTCGAGCATGGCCTTGCGAGCCTTCTCAAGCGCAGCGGCTAGAGCAGCGTTTGTGCCTTCACCGGTGGTTGGCTCTTCAACGCCAGGCTCTTCAGGCACCGTGACACCGTCGCCATCTCCGGCCTCAGCACCCGAGTTACCGCCGAACAGCGAATCAAGGGCTTCATCAAGGGTGTCTTCGAAGGCAATCTTGTCACCGAAGGCAACCAATACCTTCTTGAGCAGCGGGAAGCTGGTCTCGCCGGTTGACTTAATGTAAACCGGCTGGACGTAAAGCAATCCACCACCGACCGGAAGAGTCAGTAGGTTACCGTTTAGCACCTGAGTTGAACCCTGACGCAAAATATTTAGCAATCGGGATACTTCAGAGTCGGCCGAGAATGCGTTCTGAACCTGACCAGGACCCGGCACGATTGTGCTGGCTGGGAGGGTTAGCAACCGCAACTTTCCATAGTTGCTGGATACCTTTCCATCGGTGGAGCCGGCATCCGAGTCAACTACAAAGTAGCCCTTCAAAACGTTTCGGCTTGATTCACCAGTCGATCGAGGAATGAAGGTTGAGTAAAGCGAGAAGCTTGGGGCTGTCGCGCCAGGAACCTGAAGAGTCAGGTAGTAAGGCGGCTGCAGAACCTGGTTGCTGTCTGAACCACTAACCGGATCGTTAGGGGTCATCCAAGCGTCTTCTTGCGAGTAGAAAGCACCCGCATCGGTGACGTGATATGAACCAAGCACAGCGCGCTGCATCTTGAACAGGTCAGCTGGGTAACGAACGTGACTCATAAGGTCACCCGACATCTCAGAAACCGGCTTGATGGTGTTTGGGAAGATCTTCGACCAAGTCTTCAGGATTGGGTCGGTTTCATCCCACGCGTACAGGGCCACGCTGCCGTCGTAGGCGTCTACTGTGGCCTTCACTGAGTTACGAATGTAGTTAATCGAACCGCGAGTTGAAATGGTTCCTGAGTTGCTGTCGGTAATTGCGTCGCCGAAGTTCTCTGCGCGGGAGTAAGGATAGTTAGCCGAGGTTGTGTAACCATCAACAATCCAAACCACGCGACCATCAACCACAGCTGGGTAGCTGTCACTGTCGAGAGTTAGGTACGGAGCTACTTCTGAAACTCGGGTACGCGGGTCTCGATCGTAAAGAATCTGGGACTCGTTGTTGAGAGCATCGGACAGCAAAATTTGCTCGCTCTGGAACTTCAACGCATAGGCCAGACGGGCAAAGATGTTGTCTAGCTTTGGACCGCCGTCACCGGTAAAGGTGGTGTAGGTCTGGTCTGCCTCGCCATCACCGGCTGGATAGTCCAACTCGCGTGGCTCGGTGTTGGCAGGTCCACCCACGATTGAGTAAACCGGTGATGATTCGCCGAAGTAAATTCTCGGCTCGTACTCACCCAACAGACCGTTCGACGGAATTCCCTTTTGCAAGAAAACCGGCTGACCCTCGGCTGATCGCTGGTTACCGTAGGCGGCAACCACACCGTATCCGTGGGTGTAAACAATTACGTTGTTGTACCAAGACTGGCTGTCGCCCAGACCGGCCTGGTCAAGCTCGCGAACCGCAATAACGGTGTCTTGAGTCTTTCCGTCAATCGTGTAGCGGTCGACATCCAGGTGCGATTCAAAGCTGTAGTACTGCTTGTACTGCTCGAGCTGTTTGAACGAAGCGCTGACCAGGGCAGGGTCAATAATTCGGATGTTTGCCGTAGTTTCAGCATCTTCACGAAGAGCACCCGAAGTTGCGGTGGTTTCAGCATCGTATTCAACCGCTTCAACAGCATCCAGGCCGTAGGCGGCACGAGTGGCTTCGATGTTGCGCTCGATGTACTGAGCCTCAATAGTGCGCTCATTTGGGCCCACCTGGAAGGTCTGAACGATCCACGGATACAGTGCTCCGAGAACCATCGAGCTGATGATCATCAGAGCGGTACCCATGATCGGTAGTCGCCATTTGCCCATAACCGCGGTGATCAAGAAGAGAATCGCTACGACCAGAGAAATCAGAGCGAGAATCTGGAAGCCCGGGATAGTTGCGTTGACATCGGTGTACGTTGCACCGGTGTACAGGCCGCTTGAGCTAGTCATTGTCGAGTACTGGTCAAGCCAAAGTGAAGCACCCTGAACCAAAAGGTAAAGTGCAGCGGTTACTGACAACTGAACTCGAGCTGACTTGCCAACCTTGGTCTCGCGACCGCGGAAACGAATGTTGCCGTAAATGATGTGCACTGCTGCAGCGATGATTCCGGCCAATAGGACGGCGGCCGAGACGAAACTGGTTAGCGCCTGCAGGAACGGCAGGTCAAACATGTAGAAAGAAACATCAAGACCAAATTGAGCATCAACCTCACCGGTATAGGTGCGGTTCAGCCACATCATCACAATCGGCCAGCGGCTTGCTGCCGCGACACCTGCAAAGATTCCGAGCAGGATTGGCAAACCGACCGAAACCACTTTGCGAAGCTGGTCAAGCAGAGCTCGGTACTGAGCAAATGGGTCGCCCTCGTCGGCAAACTTTAGGTAGATTGGTCGGTTTTTATACGCAATGAAGAAACCCAACCAAGTAATTAGGCCGAAGAACAACGCGGCTGCGGCGAAGACACCAGCCTGAGCCAAAATTTGCGTGGTGAATACCTCTTGGTAACCCAATTGCCCGAACCACAGGCTGTCGGTGTACAAACCTGAGGCTCCAACCAAAGCCAAACCCAGCACCACGACAATGCCGGTGGCGATTGAAGCGGGTGATCGGCGGCGCTTGGCATTCAGATTGGTGGCGGTTGTCATCATTCTCCTGTTGCGTTATTTGGTGCTACAAACTGGTAGACCACTAAGGTCTGCTTGCTGCCCGATAGCGTTCACAATCGACAGCGCGTCATCAAAGGTTTCAACCTTAAATACTTGAAGACCTTCCGGAATATTGCCAATAACTTCATCGCAGTTTTCGCTAGGGGCTAAAAAGTATTCAGCGCCGTCTCGATCAGCGCCGTAAAGCTTTTGACGAATTCCACCGATGGGCCCAATCTGACCCGCTGCACTGATTGTGCCGGTGCCAGCGATGAACTGGCCCCCGGTAAGGGCTCCGGGGGTTAACTTGTCATAGATCCCTAGGGCAAACATCATTCCGCCCGATGGCCCACCGACAGAGCCGAGCTCGAGCTGGACGTCGACTGGGAAATCAAACTTGTAGCCGACGCTGACACCCATGCGGTACTTGCCGTCATCTGAAGCGTCTTTTTCAGGAACAATCGAGACTGTTTTTTCAACACCCTTGCGCAAAATTCCAACCGCAAGTGGCGTCACGCCATCATATTTGGCTACGCGATCGCGCAGAACATCGATGTCAAAGATGGCTTCACCATTGATTGAGGTTATGAAATCACCGGCAACAAGAATGCCCGCGGCGGGAGCATTTTTTAGGACCGCGCTGACGTAGACGTGGACCGGTACTTGGTATCCCAGTTCGGCTAGCGCCACTGCGATGGCATCCTGCTGGGACATCTCCATCATGGCCGTGCTCTCGGCCTGAACCTCTTCTTGAGTTTGGCTTGGCGGAAAGACTTGATCTAGCGGCAAAACGCTCTGGGCTGGATCAAGCCAGGCCAAAAGCAGCTCCAACCAACCGGGTGTCTGCTCACGGTTGCCCACGACACTGACTGTGAGGAGGTTCAAATTTCCGTCGGTTTTGTAAGTTTGCGCGCCACTGACTGTGATGATGTCTTTTTGATCACTCTGACCCAGAACATTGAATGTTGGGCCTGGTTTCTCGATTACGTACGGGGCCGGCAAGAACATGGCCAGCACGAGTCCGAGAGTCGCGATGCTGGTGAGGATCAGCCCCCAAGCGCGCTTAGGCTGCTGTCGAGAACCTGTAGAAGTGGACTCGTTGAAGAAACTCACAGCAACCTTTCACAAACTTTCGATTCACTTAAGCCTAAGCGTGATTATGGTTATGAAGGTAAGGACGGTATGACGAACAACGACAACCCTCAGAACCCGATGGGCATGAACCCAGAAGACCTGGCAGCTTTTATGAAAAACCTGCAGCAGGCTATGAACATGATGCCTGGCGGCACTGACAGCACGGGCGTAAATTGGCAAATGGCAATTAGCCAGGCCAAGGAAACCGCTAGGAGCGGCGCAAAATCGATTACCGATGCGGCTCGCAAGGGAATTCACGACGGCGTCTCAATCGGCAGCCTCTGGCTCAACAGCGCAACCGTGATCTCAGAACTCACTTCAGAGCCAAAATTGCTTAGCCGCGAATTGTGGGTTGCTGATGCAATGCCGTTGTTTCAGGACCTAACCCAGCCGGTAGCTAATCGAATGAGCGCTGCCCTAAGTGAACAGCTCACGCAAAACCTTCCACCTGAATTAGCCGGCGTTTTGGGTAACGCCGGAGACCTAATGAAGTCCGTTGGCGGAACGCTGTTTGCAATCCAGCTGGGGCAGGCACTCGGTAAGCTCTCGGGCGAGGTGCTCAGCGGCGGAGACATCGGTCTTCCACTTTTCAAAGATCAAAGGGCGGCATTCGTTCCGCAGAACCTTCAGGAGTTCGTTGAGGGACTGGGCGAAGAAACCGATCAGGCTTACATTTACCTTGCGATCCGAGAGATGGCGCACGTCCGCTTGTTCAAGCACAGCAAGTGGTTGAGAGATCAC
>JACCDN010102840.1_pt1 | contig 18236 bp, 13 predicted proteins | sample 7441691 | NCBI WGS metagenome assembly JACCDN01 (sample SAMN15323439, study PRJNA562643) | freshwater metagenome | isolation source: river surface water | place: USA:Blue River Watershed | collected 2017-08-16
CAGAATACCTTGGGTATTAATAAGAATACGATTTTGATTACTCGCGAAGAGCGCACCGAGCGCAAAGCATCCCGGCAAAAGATGAGATTCCTGATTATTGGCAAATAATGGAATCATTAAGTGCGGCATAAAAAAGGAAATATAAATCACACTCAACAACATTACATTTGTTAGCCATTGTATGCGCCAAATTCCTAAGCCGTAAATTGCAGCCAGAAATAGATAGCAGACAACTTCCAAAGGCAAAGTCCACAGCGATCCATTCAGCCCGTGTTTGCTGTCATCAAAAACACCGGGTAAACGCCACTCTATGTTGTATAGGAATGTATTATGGATCAGATAATTCCACGTCTGCGCGCTTGAAAAATAATCCACCAGACTAAGACGAGTAAACCAAGGGCCAACAATAAATACTGAGACACATAAACAAACAAACAATCCCGGGAGAATACGGGCCGCACGTTTAACAATAAATTCACCTATCTGTGGCTTAGATAAGAAGCTCGCGGTAACAAGCAGGCCGCTCAGCATGAAAAAAAACTTAACCGCTAAGGAGCCAGAATAATCAAATCCCAACAGCTGAGCCACAACATCACCCCGCCCTGAGTTCTCCACAAATGCGGGTGCGTGGCCATAAATAACTAAGAGCGCTGCAATTAATCGAAAAATATCTATATTATTTTTGCTTGGTATTAATAGTTGATTTAGATACATAACCTTATTTCCACTCAGAAATACCAAATGCGATCGCCAAAGATTGCTTCATTGCGTCTAAAGAATAACGACTGGCAATATACGCATTTCCCTTCTCAGAATAACGAGACCAATAGTCATCACTCGCCAAAACTGAACATACTGCCTCAGAAAATTCTTGCGGCTCTGCAACGACAGGAATAATGTCTGCAGCACCATCTAAGCCTTGCACACCAACAGGCGTAGTAATTAACGGAACACCATAGGCCATTGCCTCTACAACTTTATTTTTAACACCTGCACCAAAGCGCAAAGGAACCACTGCAACGCGTGCAGAGGCATAGTGTGCCGCTAACTCTTCATCTGTTACATAACCCGTAACATAAATTGAATTTGATTTCAGCTGTATGACTTGATCAGTTGGGTTTGAGCCGATCAAATATAATTTCGCTTCAGGATATTGAATCTTAACAATTGGAAAAATATCTTTCACAAACCACACGGCTGCATCCGTATTAGGTGGATGACCAAAACCTGCTACAAAGATAATTTTATTGCTTTGCACTGGAGCTCGTTGCGCAAACGCATCTATGCCTTCATAAACATAAGGTGAAACGGCTGCAACATTGGCAGATGGCAATAAACGTTTTACCGTTTCTGCTTCTTCTTGGGAGGGATACAAGACGGCATCTACTTTTGACCAAATAGTGCTTTCTAATGTATAAAAATATTTAATATCTTTTTCAAGGGAGGCGCTGGGATTAATTGCACATTCACGCTGCAAACGCTCAAAATGTAGATCGTGGCCATAGTAAACCACTTGAATATCCGTAAAGCCTTCTAAAATATCGACATAATTAATTGCGACATGCGGTCGATTTAACAATACATGAGATACACAGCCATCTGCGGCGGCCAACCATTGTTTAAAACGGCCAAGGTGTTTGGAGCCATAAATAACTTCAACACCCAGTTGCTGCAATTGCGGTGTATAAACGGGGTCATACCACAAATTATCGGGCCAAAATTTTACAGTGAAGCCCATCTTTAACAGACCACTGATAATAGCCATGGTTGAACGCGAACCCGCATCGCGATCTGGCTGTGGTACGTAATGATCAACGACAACAACACAGGGCTTATTCCAGCTTCTATCCTGAGCCTTAAACACACATTCTGCATTCTTATAATGGTCAGCTAAAACAGGCTGCCACCGCTCAAAAAATTTCTTTTGATTGGCGACTTGATAGGCCTTAATACCTGAGGCGGTATTAGTGCCATTTGAAACACCTTCATAGTGCACAACAACAGAGGCTGGCTGGTAGTACACCTTTTTGCCTGCGGCGCGCACTTTAAATGCTAAATCGGTGTCTTCGTAATAAGCAGGCACATAATATTCATCGAATAAACCTAGCTCAGTGAAAAAATCTTTTTCAATCAATAAAGAGGCGCCCGAACAATAATCGGCTTCTTTCAAATAATTAAATTCTGGCTCATCTGGGTTTTGTAAACGGCCAAAATTCCACGCTGATCCATCGCGCCATAAAATACCGCCAGCTTCTTGCAAGCGACCATCGGGATAAACCAGTTTTGAACCTACCATTCCACAATTGGCACGCTGGCTAAATACCGCTAAAAGATTATCTAACCAACCGTCAGTAACTTCGGTGTCGTTATTGAGTAAATAGATATATTTTCCGCGCGCAAACGTGACTGAACGATTGCACGAACGCAAGAAACCTAAATTCTCAGGATTGACCTCATAACGAAGCCCCTGCACTTGCTGCAAGCAATGAATATCGTGATCTGGCGAGTGATCTTCAACCACAATTACTTCAACCGCCGCGCGCGGAACGTGACGCGCAATCGACGCAAGACATGTTAATGTCATCGGCAAATTGCCGTAACTTGGAATGATAATAGAGACGAGCGGCTCAGCTGATTGCGGCAAAACCAAGTTTGTTAAAACTGACTGAATATTTTCCTGAGCAATCACGCCCGAAGCAGTCAAACCCGATTGCGCTGACTTACCACTGCGACGCCACATTTCATAATGCACAACGCCCTCAAACAGAGGGCCTGCCACACGATAAACCAACCCCGCCAAATGATGCTTAACACGCGGACTTAAAGGTAAGCGCTTATAAAGATTACGCGCGGAACGGATTAGTTTTGGCTTAACAGCAACAGCCAAAACATCCAGCTCTCCACGCACCAACCTGCCTATCGCACGCAAAGGTTTAGTGATTTTCCATGAGCGTGAATTAATAACTTGCGTATAGTTTTCCCTGGCTTCTTGAAGTTGATGCTCCAAGTTTTTATTAGTATCAGACTGAATATTAAACGCATGCACTTGATCAGCTAATTGCTGACGGAGCGATTGATGCTCCTGAATAAGATGCTCGAACTCTTGCTGCAAAGAAGAATTTTTATCCATCAAATCAATAATTGTAACTTGTGCTTGATGTAAATCTTTCTCTAAGGATTTCGCCCACAAGGTTCTTTCTGTAACTTGTAGCTCCAAAGATTGCGCCCACAAGGTTCTTTCTTTTACTTGCGCTTCTAAAGATTTCGCCCACAAAGTTCGCTCTTCTACTTCCAACTCTAAAGATTTTGCCCAAGCGGTTCGCTCTTGGTGTTCGCGCTCAAGCTCTTTGAGATTGGTAGAGGTGTAAACAAACTCAATAGCGGATTTCTCGACTTCATCCAAGAATAAAAACTCTGCATCCAGTTCATGTTTTCTTTCGGCGTACAAGCCAATCAAATTCTTAACAGATGATAGCTGCACCAAACCGCGCGTTTGTTGAAAAAATTCGTAAGCTTCAATTACGGCGAGCGGACAACAAGCATCATTCTCCAATGCTGATTTATCAAATAAGCTGTGACGCAGGCTATTGTCTAAGAAATTTTTGGTGAAAGTTGCCACCAAAGACTCATTAACAGCAAGATTTAAATATTTCGCTAAGGCCACTATTTTTTCGTTAGGCTGTTCCATCAGCTCATCATAATCTAGCGCAAAGAATCGGCCGTCTTCCAACGCAGAGATCACCGCAAGGTTATAGCTCAGCCAGAGCCAGTAGCCTTTCGCTATAGGGGTTTTATTGCGCTTTAATAATGAATTGGCAACACTCAAAGGATGACGCAAACACAATACATATTCTACTTGGCATTCTGCACGACCAAAAACCAACTTCCAAAATTTAAGCAATTTTGAAACACGCGGATCTTTAAAACCAAAAACATGAGAATTGCTTATTTTTTCATTTAAAAGTTCGATGGCTTTATCAAGGTATCCAAGAGACACTAAATAGTTAACATCATCATCAGTAACCAAGGATAAGCTAAACCAATGCTGGCCAATTTTCTCCAGCATTTCTATATTGAGAGAATTGAAAGTCTTATCCTCAAAAAAACCTTTGGGATTGTCAACGCCAGGCGGCAACAACTCCTCCCCCAAACTGACACCCATGCAGGTAAGCGCATTCATAACAGCGCTTGTACCACTGCGATGCATTCCCAATACAACAATTAATTTTTTCTTTGTATTCACACAAGATCTCTTAAATATATGTAACTGACGCTGATGCCTGTAGATATTGAACTATACGCTCAACACAAGCTTCCGCTGTCATTTCACAGGTATTTAACACCAACTCTGGATGTTCAGGGCGCTCATAGGCACTATCGATCCCCGTGAAGTTTTTCAACTCACCACGTCGGGCTTTAGCATAAAGTCCTTTGACATCACGCTTTTCGCATTCACTCAAAGGCGTATCGACAAACACTTCTATAAATTCGTCATCTAAAAATAACCGGCGCGCCATCAAGCGATCGGAAGCATATGGTGAAATAAACGATGCTATAACAATCAAACCTGCATCAACCATCAAACGCGCAACTTCACCAACTCGGCGAATATTCTCAATGCGATCCACCTCGGTAAAACCTAAATCGCGATTCAATCCATGACGAAGATTATCGCCATCCAAGAGATAGGTGTGTCGTTGTTCATCAAACAAGCGTTTCTCAAGCAAATTCGCAATCGTGGATTTGCCTGAACCCGACAATCCGGTAAACCAAATGCAACGTGCTTTTTGCTGCTTAAGTTGCGCGCGCGAATGCTTATTTATCGTGAGCCGCTGCCAACGAATATTGGTTGCACGATGCAGAGTGAATTCAATCTTTCCGTTGCCCAAAACTTCAGTGGTCTGCACATCCAGTATGTCAAACAGCTCACCATCTTCAAGCAACAGCGCCTCAGTAGTGTCTATATTGATGAGAGCACGTTCATGCGCATTAATTTTTTTTGCCGAAAGACGCTCGCTTGTAAACTCCTGTTCGCGATACCTAATACTAGTTACGGTAAATGTAACTGCTTGAGAATTAGTAGCTAGCGTATAAATTCTACCGGCCACTAGTGGCCTAGCAGACTGCCACACAATTTTAGCTTGAAATTGATTTACAGGTATTAACATTGTTCAAGCTCTATTGTTAAAATTTTGTGGACATACAAGGCAATACCAAGGCGCGGTAATAAAAATACAAATAAATCATCTTTGATTAAATAACATCCAAGCTATTGTTTTTCGAATACCTGTTTCGAAGCTCTCAAGTGGGCGATAATTTAGGTCTACATGGCACTTAGTTGGGTCTATGGCATAACGGCGATCATGCCCTAAACGATCTTTCACGAAAGTAATCAGCGATTTTGCGGTGCTGCCATTAGCACAAGGCGTTAAAGGAAATTTTTTTAGGAGTTCGTTATTGTTCAACACCGTTTCATCTAATAATTGACAAATTAAATTAACGATATCGATATTACGCCACTCATTCTCACCGCCCACATTATAAACCTCACCTATTTTACCTTGCTGCAAAATTAAATCGATTGCACGGCAATGATCCTCTACATAGAGCCAATCACGAATATTTTTACCATCACCATAAATAGGAAGTGATTTGCCATTTAAAATATTTTTGATAATGAGAGGAATCAGTTTTTCACTGTCTTGATAGGGCCCATAATTATTTGAACAATTACTTGTGGTTACTTGTAACCCATAGGTATGGTGGTAAGCACGAACCAAATGATCCGATGCTGCCTTAGATGCAGAATAAGGAGAATTTGGCGCAAAAGGTGTTTTTTCGCTAAACGCTGGCGCAGTCTCGGTTAAGGATCCATAAACCTCGTCAGTTGAAACATGGTGAAACCTGTGGTTAACAACGCCTTTATCTAACCAATATTGCTTTGCAACTTTTAACAGCGTATGAGTACCCAACACATTAGTTTGAATGAAAGCGTCAGGCCCAGAAATAGAACGATCCACATGAGACTCCGCCGCAAAATGCACCACGGTATCCAATTGATATTTTTCAAATATATCTTCAATTAACTTTTGATTACAAATATCGCCATGCACAAAAGCAAGACCCTTCGCCTCTAGATCAGTTAAATGTTCGCGATGGCCTGCGTAAGTTAAAGCATCCAATACAACTAATTGATCTTGCAGATATTTTTGAGCCCAATAGTGGCAGAAATTTGCGCCAATAAAACCAGCACCACCCGTAATTAGCATTTTTTTCATACAACAGTCTTCATTTTATGCAAAGCGATCAACATTTTTCTTAATGCACTACGCCAGTGAACAGGCTCAATATCTAGCTGCTGCCATGCAAATGTTTTATCCAACACACTATACGCAGGGCGGACTGCAGGCGTTGGAAACTCAATAGTTTTTATTGGCTTGATGGTTGGCGCCTGAACCAACAAACCCAAATGCACAGCTTCCTCAACTATTGCATTCGCAAAATCGTACCAACTCGCAGTACCAGCATCAGAGAAATGCCACAACGCAGACGCTGGCTGCCTCGCAATAATGCGCCAAATCATTTCCGCCAAATGAGTAGCATATGTTGGGGTTCCAATTTGATCTACCACGACGCCCAATTGCTCTCGCTCAGTAGCCAAACGAAGAATAGTCTTAACAAAATTAGAGCCATTCTCTGCATAAACCCATCCAGTTCTAATAATGTGATACCTGCAATGTGATGCTAATAAATACTGTTCCGCTTTCAGTTTTGTAACTCCATATACATTAAGCGGATTGACAAGATCTAATGGCTCATAGGGCCTCGTTTGCATCCCATCAAAAACAAAATCGGTAGAAACTTGAATGAAAAGTGCCTCATTTTTGCTACACCATTCTGCCATGTATTTCACAGCTTCAGCATTAACGGCATGAGCCAGTGCTGACTCTGCTTCGGCTTTATCAACTAGCGTAAATGCTGCTGCGTTAATAATGACATCTGGCCTTTCTTGATTTAAAAATTCATTCACAGCAAAAGCATTAGATACATCCAAGACTTTTTTATTTACGGGCGTAAGAATAAGATATTGGTCATTAATTTTACAGGGAGCCACCGCCTGCAAAGCTGTACCCAACTGACCATCAGCTCCTGTAATTAATACCTTCACAGATAAACCTCTGACTCTATTAGTGTTTTTGCTGCAATATCTTTTGCCGATAGCGTAGGTAAGTTAACCAATGGCCACTGAATATTTAAAACAGGATCATTCCACAATAAAGAACGATCATACTCAGGAGCATAGTATTCGGTACATTTGTAATACAGCTCAGCGTGTTCACTTACCACACAAAAACCATGCGCGAAGCCCGGTGGAATCCATAGCATTAATTTATTCATATCTGACAAGTTCACACTCACACTTTGTCCAAATGTAGCTGATGACTTTCGCAAATCCACAGCCACATCAAATACTTCGCCTGAAATGACGCGCACTAACTTTCCTTGGGGTTTTTCAATTTGATAATGTAGCCCTCGTACAACATTTTTAAGCGATGAACTTTGATTATCCTGCACAAATGTTACATCGATTCCTGCATCATCAAACCACTGCTGGCGGAAGCTTTCATAAAAATAACCACGTTCATCGCCCCACACCTTGGGCTTAAATATCAACACATCGGGAATAGCTGTTTTAATAATTTCCATTAGAAGACTCGGTCATTCATAATCGCTAGTAAATATTGGCCATAACCACTTTTAAGCAATGGTTCAGCCAAACGTGTTAGTTGCGTCTTATCGATATATCCCATGCGATAAGCAATTTCTTCTGGACAGGCGACTTTTAATCCCTGTCGTTTTTCAATCGTTTGAATAAATTGACTTGCAGCCAATAGATTATCGTGAGTACCTGTATCCAACCACGCGGCGCCGCGCCCTAATAATTCAACCGTCAATTGACCGCGAGCTAAATACATTTTATTTACATCTGTGATTTCTAGTTCGCCACGCGCAGAAGGCTTGATTGATTTTGCAATCTCAATAACGCTATTGTCATAAAAATACAAACCAGTAACGGCATATTTGGATTTAGGCTGTACCGGCTTTTCTTCAATCGATAATACGTTTCCATGAGCATCAAACTCAACGACACCATAGGCGCGAGCATCATCCACATGATAACCAAACACAGTTGCGCCACTAGTTCGCGCATCTGCATTTTGTAGCAACCGCGAAAATTCATGCGCGTAATAGATATTGTCGCCCAACACCAAGGCGCAACTATCTTCACCAATAAAATCTTCGCCAATAATAAAGGCTTGCGCCAAACCATCTGGCGATGGTTGCTCGGCATATTCAATCCGCAAACCCCAATCACTACCATCGCCCAACAATTCCTGATAGGTTGATAAGTCACGCGGAGTGGAAATGACTAAAATCTCACGAATGCCAGCCAACATGAGCGTGGTGAGTGGATAGTAAATCATCGGCTTATCGTAAATCGGAACGATTTGCTTGCTAATTGCTTTGGTAAGCGGATATAAACGAGTACCCGAGCCACCCGCTAAAACTATGCCTTTTCTCATTAGCTTCTCTTTGTATACCATTAAAGATATTTAAAATACTTCAGCTCTTCAAAACACAAGTCAAAAAGCATTTGATGCTCTGTCGCATCATAATTTTGATCACGCTTTTTAATTTTGGCTTGTGGAACTGCGATAGCATCTTGAAAATTTAACTGCTTATTGAACCCTTGCAACAACTCAACTGGGCTGTTAATTAGATCTTCATAGCGCCATAAATGTATTTTACTTTCTTGAGCAAGTAGCGTGCGCGCCAATAGCCGCCACAATAAAACTCTTCGCATTGCCGCTTCCGGCTGACCATCAATTTCCAACAATGCTTCGCGCTGTTGCGTAGACCAGGCTATGAAATTAGGATGTGCAACTGGAAAATTCGATACTTTTGCTTCTGCTAAATGTGAAAAAGTATTTCGCCAAGAAGCCAAGGTATCTACTGGGTTTCTGATCATCGCAATAATTGGCCAATCTAGCTTTACCAAGTTTTCTAGCGACGCCATATACGCCAAAGTATTTTTTGAGCCCAACCAAAAATCACATCGTTCAATTTTTGGGATGTACATCTCTTGCCGATCAAGAATGGCAGTATCTTCTATTACCTTTCCGTCTTTTACTTTGTTAGCAATGGGCTGGCCGGATAAAATTCGCTCGCGACACTCGGCATAATATAACGCTATGCCCGAGGCATCTGTTCTAGATTGTAATTGAGAAAAAATTTCACCCGGCTCATTAATTACCAGCCAATTCTTTTGCGAATCTAACAAACTGGTTAAGTAGCTTGTACCGCTACGAGGAATGCCGGTAATGATAAAATTGCGCTGCGGTTCTTTATACATTACACATGGTAAACGACACGCAAGAAGCACTTTCCAATTATCAAGCTGTTGCACTAATTGTGTCAGATACGGGCATTCGGCTAATGCCTGTTGAAATAGGGCGCGTAAGCGCGGCTCTCTTAAAATAACACTTGGCGTATGGTAATGACACACACCCACTTGCTGCTCACCTAATGAACGTAGGTGCGCGGGATAATTGAAGAATTCGGAAAGAGGTGACCAGCTGCCCAGTTTTTGCATTGCAATTGGCAAGGATATTTGGTCTAGCCATGGATATTTATTCTCGAGATTAAACGCCGTATCATTTAACAATGACGCACTTTCATTCCACTCAAACGATAGCTTTTGAGGCATCTTTGTAGCGATAAATCCCGCATTAAAATAAGGCAAAGATAATTGATGGCTAACGGTTAACCTAACGCGCCTTACCGGCAACGCCATATCTAAAGCGGTATACACTTTCTGCCAGGAATCTTGATTGCCCCAAGTACCAAGATCTGCAGGTTTTGCTGCGCTTTCATTATTTTTTAATGCTTCCTCTAAATTCCAGTGCGATAGGGACAACATATCCGAATCTAGAAAACACCCAATAGCATTTTCGGGCAACAAACCTAAGGCAGAAATTTTATTACCAATGGGATAATCACTGCCGAACGTTGGCGTGAATTTTTTTATCTCAACCGAAAGCTCTTTAAATGCACCGAGTGTAAGTGCAGACAAGTCACTCCAATCTTTATATTCAGGACAAGCAGCAATTAAATTAATACTTGCCCCATGTGTTTTTCTTAACGACCAGGCTAGCAATAGCGCTTTTAACTCAAGCTCACCTTTTTGACACACGAAAACAATATTCAAAACGAACCCTCACAGCGACCATTTAAATCTATGACGGCATCAAAACGTTTTGTGGGTACAGTAACCGTGAAATCAACAATGCCTACTTTTTTGTCAATTAAGTTGATGTGGTCTGTGCTGTCGGTATCATCTAAACGCAAAGTAATAGCGTAATCACCCGATTGAAGGTTCGCATCAAAACTATAACGCACGCAGATTTCACCGGCAGAATCTGCGGTTATTGTTTTGCCACCATAGAGATTATTAAATCCAAATAGGTTATAGCCACGGCTGTCTCTAACTGTCATTTGAATACGTGGGTGCTTTAGCGCAGACGAAACTTTTGCCTTAACCTGCAATACAATTCTTTCACCTTGGCCAACAACAATTGAACTACCCGATATTTCACGGCAACTTAATGTTGCCTCGGTAATATGCCCTATCTCGCTGCTATAACTTAGCGCTGCTTCAGTTAAGCTCTGTGAGCGCTCTAGCTTATTTTGTGCAGAGCTTCGCTCACGAGTTTCTGCCAAATAAATTTCCGTTCCTTCTTCTGGATCACCATCATAAACAAGGTGCCCTTTATTCAAATACAAAACTCTGTTGCAATAGCGTTTAATTAATTGCACGTCATGAGTGACCAAGAGCACCGTTACACCTTGTTGCATGAGGCGCTCCATGCGCTCTAAACATTTTGCTTGAAAGCCTACATCACCTACCGACAAGGCTTCATCTACCACCAAGATATCCGCATTAACGAAACTGCTTATAGCAAAGGCCAAACGAATAACCATACCGCTGGAGTAGGTTTTTACCGGCTGAAATAAAAAATCACCAATATCCGCAAAGGCAACAATTTCATCGTACCGAGATTTTATTTCATCAGAAGAGAGCCCCAGCAAAGCAGCGTTCATGAATAAATTATCATGCCCTGTAAACTCAGGATTAAAACCTGAGCCTAATTCTAACAACGCGGCAACGCGGCCTTGCACCTGAACACTACCACTGGTGGGTTGTAAAATACCGCAAATAAGTTGCAGCAAGGTAGATTTACCAGAGCCATTTACGCCGACTAAACCGATAATCTCACCTTGCTCTACTCTAAAGCTGATATTGGTGATGGGCCAAAACTCTTTAAAAAAAATTTTCTTTCCGCGAAATAAAGACTGCTTAAGCCTATCCGCAGGATTTTCAAAAATTTTGTAGCACTTACTGAGCTCATGCACTTCTATCATTAAGACTTACTCATGAAGGCTTTTTGAGTGATGCAGGAACAACTGCTAGTTTTTTTGCAGCCAAATATTCCAAAAGCACAAATAGCTCTTCCACACTTTTTAAAGACTCAAGATCAACCAAGTAAACTCCATGGACAACAAATGTAGGCGTTTTAAAAATTTTTGCCTGTTTGGTTAAAGCTGCTGATCCCGCTAGACGTTGTTTTACAGCATCGCTTTTCCACGTATCCCAAAATTTCTCTTTGTTTACTTTATGTTGCGCTAAAAAACTATTAACTCGATCTGCACCCTGAAGCTTGGTTTGGTCGGTTTGAAAAATAACAAATCCTGTTTCATACATTTCACCCAGAATACCCATAACCTCAAAGGTATGGAACATACGTGCTTCATCGACCATTGCACTTTCAGAATGTGCCGGCACTAAAGTTACGCCAATTTTGGTTGTATTACTCCATTCTGCAATTACAGGCGACAATTGAAAACAGGTTTTACAGCCATAATACATAAACTCCATTACTGGCGCGGTAGGGTCTGTTGGTAGAGGCTGGGGTAATACCTGATAATGTTTGCCTGCAACAAAAACCTTATTTATTGGTTGCTCTTTTAATACTGAGTTATCAGCCGCTAATACACTCATGCATTGCATACTTAACGCAATTGTTAACGCCATTAAAACGCGCTGTATCATATTATTTATCCTAAGAGACTTGTTGAAAGAAAAACTAATTTAGCGGGTTATTATAAGTTGAATCCATAAAAAAAGGCTCCCGAAGGAGCCTTTTTTATTTCACAGCTAGCTTGCGCTAGCCGTGAAAACCACTAACACAAATTAGTTACTAGTGTTAGAAGTACCAGATTGGTCATTACCCAAACGACTGTCATCACCAGAGTAGGTGGTAGAAGTCATGTTAACCAATACGCCAGCTGGAGTACGGATCAAACCAAGAGCTTCACATGCTGGGAAAGCACCTTGAAGCACTAAGCGGTGACGACCAGTAGTAGACGCTGCATAAGTTGGCATCTTAGCACCTAAGTAGGTACCGGTAGCTTGGTCAGCTGAAGTGTGAAGCACGGTAGTTGCGTGACCAGCCAAAGATGTTACCAATGTTGAGTTAACATCGATTTTTTGACCATCTTCAGTCCATACGAACGCACGAACAGAACCAGCTTTCTCAGATACGTTAGTTAAACGAATGAACGCATCGTCAGATGAACCAACAGTTGGTAAGTTGAACAAAGTTACTTGGCAACCATTACGCAAGATCGGACCGTAGTTGAAAGTACTTACAGAACGAGTGTAACGTGGGTTGAAGTATTCAATTTTCAAGTTAGCATCAAAAGTAGTTGCTTCTGGGATAGCTGCAGTTCCGCTAGCAACGGCACAAACGTTATAACCAGTTTGCAATTGAATGCTGTCTTGGCCAGTCAAGCTGATTTTCACTGAGTTAGCATCACCAGTTACTGGAGCACCTACGAATGAACCACCTGGAGTAGTAACGGCACACGCTGCAGTAGACAAGTAAATTGCACTGTAACCAGCAACACTTGATGCTGAAGTCAAAGTAACAGCGATATCATCAGAACCTTGGAAGTCGAATTCGTCACCGTTTTCTTTCTTCAGCAGAGTGGTGTCGCCGGTGTAACCAGTAAGGTTACGGATTACTTTCAAAGTACCCAAAGTGATCAATTTGCTGTTGTTAGTCTCATCGAAATCAGAAGATGCATTCAAACCGGTTTGACCAGCACCAACACCAGTAAAGGTTTTCTCGGTATCAGCAACGTCAATACGTGCACGACCGCCACCAGTCAAATAAGTGGTGAAAGTACCGTCTAACTTAGCAACTTGAGCAGATTCAAATACTGTTTTAGCAACAGAAGTATCAGTTACAACTGGAGCAGTAACGCGACGGAATTCAACACCCAACTTAACTGGACCTGTACCGCCTTTCTTAAGAGCATTAGTTAAGCTCTTGGTTTTTACTTGAGCCAACGATGCATAGTTCAAAGTTTCCAATGCAGCATTTGGAGTAAGGCCAGTAGTGATTTTAAACACTACGGTGTTGTCACCAATAGCACCACCTGAATCTACAGTGATAGTGTAGTTGGCAGCAATTGGAGTACCAGCACCAGTACCAGCCAAACCATCAACAAAAGTACCACCAACAGCAGCTAATGCAAGCTTGGTAGCAGCGTTAGTAGCAGCAGTTGGAAGTGTAGCAACGTTTGTCGCTGCGTTTGCAGTGGTAGTAAAACCAAAGGTAACGTTAGCAGTAGAAGCTTGCCACTTAGTAATATCAGACAAATCTTCACCGAATACAGCACCGCTGTCTAAAGTGAACTTAACAGTTACCACGTTGCCAGTAGCGGTTTGAGCATTGGGAGTTGAAATCCAGTAAGTAACTGCTGGAGTAGCGACCAAAGTGTCAACAGAGCTTGTTTCGCTACCATCGGTAGTATTACCGGTACCAAACACTTCTTCTGCCAATTTTACTGGGAAGCTATCAGTAAACAATGTACCAGCGAATACGCTGCCAGAGATTGTAGCGATGGCCAAGGCCAAAGCTGATTTAGCAATAATTTTTTTCATGTTGCTTTTTCCTTCAATAGACTTACGTAAGGTTATATAAACTTTATTTTACAAAACGCATCTACGATAGCGTTCCGATCAATAACGAGGGCAGGCGAAGCGCTCCGCCTGCCGTCCGTGAGTGATTCTATGAGATATATATCAAGCATTGCAAGCACTTAGACTTAATAATTTTAGCAATTTGTTATGGAACTGTGCCCTTGCTCATGATTCTGGCTTAGTCTAGCAAAGAAGTTTTGTTCCTCTAAGGTGTTTTTGCCGCCACCACCCCTCTTTTGATTATTTTGAATCTATACCGCGAATATGCAGCTGATCCTTAAAAGACTGTGTAAGCGCCTCAGCCTGAGCAGCATCTTTAATTAGGTAGGGCACTATAAGTACCATCAACTCTACTGTATCTGCACTGTCTGCATCTTTTTTAAATAAGCCTCCAAGAAGAGGGACATCACCAAGCAATGGTACCTTTCTACTCACCTTGTTGTAGTTTTTAGTAATAAGCCCCGCCAAGAGCACGGAACCACCATCATTCAAAATAAGGCTTGTCTCAATATTTCTTGATGTAATAGCAGGAGAGTCTGCTGAGCCCGCATTATTACTCACCTCTTGGGAAACCCTCATATCAATACGGCCATCTGAAAATACTGTAGGCGTTACCTTCAAAATAATACCGGTTGAGCGAGTTATGAATTGATCGGCAAACTGGGTACTCCCTCCCACTGCAGAACCCGTGGATATGGAGCTGGTTTTAATTTGAATTTCATCTGCCACACTTATAGATGCTTGCTCACCACTGCGCACAAGCACTTTGGGCGTTTGCAATACGTTCACAGTATCTTTAGATGCCAAGGCGCTAATGGCTAAACGAGTGCTGCCTGAACTATTAAGCGAGCCCCATTGAAACCCGGTTTCGCCCAAACCGATTACCTTTTTACCCAATATATTTGAACCGGCACCACCTGCAACCCCAGTATTCGTCCAATTCCAATCCGTCCCAAGCGTTAGCCCCTTTTTAAGCGAAACTTCCGCCACTATAACTTCTACCAGCACTTGTGCTGGGGCACGATCCAACTCTTTAATTAATGGCACCAATTCCTGCCATTTTGTTGCTTCACCACGATAGAGCAACATATTGCGAGAGCTATCCACCACAAAATTACCGGATGTTTTAATGGATGACGAACGCCCAGCAGCATCTGAAGCGCCCGAGGGTGTCGCGACGGCTTTTTCATCTTTGCCGCGCGAAGATGTGGAATCAGAGCTGCCACCACTTACCACCGCATTTAAGGTTTCTGCCAATTGCGCAGCGCCGGTATTACGCACTTGGTACCAGTAGAAACCTTCATTGGTACTGGATTGTTGCACAACTTTATCTAATTGCTCTGTCCACTGGCGCACCATATCAATACCCTTTTGGTCGGGTGCGAATACAAACAATGCATTTAGGCCTTTAATGGGCACCAGGGTAATAGTGTTATCCGCACCGCCCACACTGTACCCTTGTGCAGACATGGTGGTGATAAGGCGTTTTGAGAGCGATTCAGCATCGGTATAAAGAGGATCTATACGCAAACTGTAACGCCCTTTCATGGTGGGGCGATCTAGCAGAGTGAGCACTTCTGCTGCGCTTTGCACCAAATCGGGCGCGCCTCTTAGGGTTACTGCATTATTAGCATTATCGCGCTGTATTTTTAGCCCCTGCCCTTCGTAAATAAGAGTCAGCATGCTATAGGCATCTGCATTGCTAATAACATTTAAGGTGCGAATGAGAAAAATAGGCCTATGGGTGCTAGGTACGCTTGGCAAGGTTGAGCCAGTCACAATTAATGGCAACTCGCCCGTTGCACCCTGGCTGCTGGCCAGTACAAAACGGAGCATGTCGCCCTCTTGCATAATTTGAATGCCGTAACTTGCCAATATATCGCGGCTTATTTGAAATATATCCTGACGATTACGCGGCTCAGTTATACGCAGCGTGACCAAATCTTCTTTGGTGGCAACATCTGGCGCTATTTGAAAAGCTAATTTCAATTCATTAGCAAAGACTTCATTAATAAAGGCTGGCAGAGAAAGACCATCAATACTTAAGCTAATAGTTGCCGCTTCTTTGGGTGGAAATAAGACGGCTTTATCTAGCGACTTAAGGCTTACGCTGCCGGGATTGGCTATTGGCGGTTGACTGAAGCGCTGCAACTGTTCTGAGCCCGATACTGCAGGGATATCACTGGCTGTTTGCTCTGACGATGATACGTTTTTTAAGCGCGGAGGCGGGGCAAACTCACTGTCAGACATTAAGGCGCAGGATGAAATAATAGCCATAAGGCCAAACACACTGGATGCCTTAATAATTAAAAAAGTTGAAGGACGACTCATTTGGTATTGCGCTCCAAACGCTTGAAAGCGTTATACAAAAAATAATGACTAATTTTTTTAAAATTCCAGCAGCTAGCTTGAATTTATTATTGATACTATTTAGCTTTTTCGGCTGATTTTTGTGCGGTAAAAAGCTTTAATAATTCAGCATTTTCTGGCTTGCCATCTTTGGATAACTTAAGCCAATCCTCACCTATTTCTAGCAACACCCAGGTGGTGCCCGGCAGCGTTTGCCCTTGCTGTGTACGCTGATACTTTTTATTTACCCCGAACAACACTTCTTTGGTTTGCTTGTTGTTAATAATGGCTTTTATTTGAACACGCAATTTTTTTGCTTCTTGCGCATCCACTTCTCTTTGGGTTGAACCCTCTGTGCTTTGGCCACCGTTTTGACCCGCATCCCCCCAAAAACCAGAGGCGGTTAATTGGTTTACATCGACCTCCGCCGCCTTTGCTAGCTCAGCCATTTTCCACTCATTTGATGCTGAGGACACAAGCTGCTCGTCTCGCCCGATGGGAACAAGAAAACCAAATACGAGATTTGCGCTTACGAGCACAGCTACATAAAGGTACAAATATGCCTTTGTCATTATTGTTTTGCCCCTACGGAGTCTTCAATAACAAACCATGCTGTTACATTTATGCGATAAAAAAGATTGTTTTGGTTGGTAATATTCAATTGCTCAAAATCCACTATGACGGGTGGAGTATTTTTGGCCATTTTATCTAACATTGCCTGCCATGCACCTGCTTGGTATTTACCTTGGATATCGGCATGAACTGGCCGCCACATAAAGCCACGCGGTGCCGCACCTACTTCTACAGTGATTCGATCAATAATAATGCCTGAATCTTTGGCATGCTTTTGCAACCAATCTCGCAGCTTGGCCTCTGCCTCGCCTTCACTGGTTGCGCTCCACAATTTGGTGCGCGCGGTTTTTAGTACTTCATTAGACGCTTTCGCGCGCTCTGGCCACTCGCTTTCACGCGCTACTACTTGCGTATCTTGATATGCCGTTAAGGCCACTCTAGCATCGGCTTGCTTCGCGATACGCCAGTCATTCAACTTTACATGAACCCATAAAATAACAAGAACTACCGCCACTATTGAAAATAGCTGTAGCCTTTTATTTGCCTGCCATTCTTGTTTGGCCTGCTGCCAATAAGCTTGTAATTGCGCCAATCTCACCATTATTTGGGCTCCTGTTGAGATTGCGCGAAACCGTCTAACTTCAAGCGAATTCGATATTTATTGGCTTCTGGTGTAGGTTCTACGCGGACATTTTTCATACCATCTTTAGAAAATGCCTGAACAACACTTAAGGTATCGGGTATTTCGCCTTGAACCGTCAGATCCACTTGATCCACATTACGTTCCCAAGCCTGTAAATTTAATGTTAAGTTGGTCGGCAAGTGCGAAAACACTTTTTGTTGGCTTGCCAATGGGCTGGGCACCGAGAAAAGCTGGTTTAACTTGCCAATTTCTACCTGGGCTGCACGCGCTTCAGAACGCGCACTAAGAAGCTCATTTGCAGACTGCGCCAGCGCGGTAGTTTGTCGTTCCAGTTTGTTTTCTTCCCAATACCAACGCACTACTGCCGTAAGCTGAAGGCTGGCGACAAAAAGGCTTAATGCTGCAGCACCTATTACAATTTGTGAGCGCCGCTCAAAAAAATGCTCCCATAAAGATACAACTACACCCGGCCAAGGCTCATTGTTGTGGTGCGGCTCATTAGCAGCCAGTTTTGTCGAAACCAAGGTAAGACCTTGCGACCGAGAAAAACGCTGGACTTGC
>JACCDN011007437.1_pt1 | contig 18236 bp, 17 predicted proteins | sample 7441691 | NCBI WGS metagenome assembly JACCDN01 (sample SAMN15323439, study PRJNA562643) | freshwater metagenome | isolation source: river surface water | place: USA:Blue River Watershed | collected 2017-08-16
CAGGCAAAACTAGTCACTTGTGTAAATGGCGCAATCTTGGATGCTTGTATGGACATTCGTCGCGAAAGTCCAACTTTTGGTGAGATATTTACCTTTGAATTAGATTCGAGCAAATTGAATTCGGTGTGGATTCCTGTTGGCTTCGCACACGCATTTCAATCTTTGGCTGATGAAGTACTTGTTTTGTACAGCACGACTGCTGTGTTCAATCCAGGTTTAAGCAGGACTATCAATCCTTTAGACCACTCGCTGCCCATCACTTGGCCGATTGCAAACCCTATCTTGAGCGAAAAAGACGCTTCTGCCCCGCTATTCAATGAGTTACATGATGTTGATTTATTTTAAAGGGCACAAATCGAATAGGGTTAGTTTATGTTAAACATCGTAACTGGAGGTGCCGGCTTTATTGGTCGGGCTTTGGTCGAGAGCCTGTTAGAACAGCACCAACCGGTTATCGTAGTAGATGCGCTTACGTACGCCTCAACAAGGGAAAATTTGCCCCCCGATTCTGAATTATTCAGTTTCCTTAACATAGATATTTGTGACACCACCAAACTTCGGAATGCACTCATTAGTCATTTAGGATTGAGTGCAGAAAATGAGTGCAGAGTATTTCATCTTGCCGCCGAGAGTCACGTAGATCGCTCCATCGAATCGGGGCAACTGTTTATGCGATCGAATGTACTTGGAACTCAATCTCTTCTTGAGAGCCTTGACGGATTGCCATTAGTCAAATTTCTTCATGTGAGCACTGATGAGGTCTATGGGTCGGTACCTGAAGGTGAATCAACCGAAAAATCAGAACTCAATCCGTCATCTCCATACGCCGCGAGCAAAGCTGCAAGTGACTTAGTTGTGAAAGCTTTTGCACATACACATGGACTAAACTTTAATATTACCCGTTGTGCGAACAACTATGGAGAGAATCAATTACCGGAGAAGCTTATTCCGCGCTTGGTACACAAAGCAATTCAGGGGGAGCCTCTACCGATTTATGGAGATGGTAGCCAAGTCAGAGAATGGCTGCATGTATCCGATCATGTTTCTGCCATTCTGAAAGTGATGGAAAAAGGGCAACCATCAGAGATCTACAACATAGGATCGCGAGTCAGAACTAAGAACATAGAAATAGCAAAATTGATTTTAGATGCCACAGGCAGCTCATCAAGAATTCAATTTATCGAGGATCGAAAAGGTCATGATTTTAGATATGCTCTAAATTCCGAGAAAATTTCAAATGAATTGGGATGGGAATTGGATCCAGAATATTCACTGTCTACTACGATTCAAAATATGGCAAGAAAATTAAAAACCGAAGGTCTTGATCCTCGATTTAGTTCCTTGGAGGAACTTCATGGTAGATAAAGGCATTCTTCTAGCAGGAGGCCGCGGAACTAGGCTAGCCCCAGTTACAGATGCAGTCAGTAAGCAACTGCTTCCACTTTATGACAAACCCATGATTTATTACCCCCTCACAACCCTGATGAGCGCGGGAGTTAGGGAGATTTGTGTCATCGTCAACCCTGACCAAGAGAATGACTTCAGAAAAGTTCTCCAGGATGGGAGCCAATGGGGCATCGACCTCACCTATATACATCAACCTATGCCAGAAGGTCTTCCACAGGCATATACCCTAGCTGAACGTTTTCTTTCCGGGAAAAATTCCTTCCTTATTCTTGGCGATAACTTATTAGTTGGGTCTGGACTTGGTAGAAATCTTTCCAATCTGACTTCGCAAACGGGTGCAAAAATTTTCTTATATGAGGTTGATGATCCAAGGAAATATGGAAATGTTGAGCTGGACAAAAATCAAAGAATTGTGAGAATTGTAGAAAAACCTGAAAACCCACTTAGCCCTTACGCTATTCCAGGACTTTACTTTCTCGATGGCACGGCAAGCGACCGCGCAAAAATGCTCAAGAAGTCCAATCGTAACGAGTTCGAAATGGTGGACCTTTTGGCATCATATTTGTCTGAAAACAAACTACAACAGGAGATACTTTCTCGGGGCACTGCGTGGCTTGACACTGGATCACCTGAAGATTTGTACTCTGCATCCGAATTTGTTCGAATAATTCAAAAAAGGCAAGGACATTTTATTGGCTGTCCAGAAGAGGTAGCTCTCCGTAATAATTGGATTACTCCAGAAGAGTTGCGATTGAGCCGCTACTTTCAGAGTAATTCTAGTTATGGTAATTACTTAAAATCTCTATCCGAAATGAGTTGGAACTAATTGGTTTTTTTTAGCAAAATCAAATACCTTTTAAAATTCACTTTTTGCAGCCTAAGTCAGAAATTATGGCCATTTCTTCATCGATACTCTGATCTGTACGAAATCCCTGGTACGAGTAATTTGAATAGAAATCTTGCGTACACAGATTCAAGACATGAACCAAATTTTCAGGAACTTCTGATTCAGTTTAAATGCGAGATATTGGAGGGATTGAATTACGGTTCTCCCAAGACTTACTTTAAGTTTGGCGATGGAGATTTTTACTTCCTGAACGGAATTGGAAAGGGAAGTGCTGAGCCCGGCAGAAGAGCAATTAGCAGACCGCTGACAGTTGGCGAACTTCAAACTTTTAGAAGAAATTCTCAAGCTGCTGATCGTTACTTGTGCGAACTGGCCCCTGAAAATAAGAAAATGTTTCGGGATATTTTTAGCGACAAAAAAATCGATTTCCCGGCTGAACTTGTATACGGTCTGATAGCAAACCGATGGCTTCTTAAAATTCCAAACTGTCGAATAGGTCTCATTGGAGCAAGCGAAAAGTTAAGTCTCATCGAACACTTACTCGAATTTCCCGAGTACAGAGATTATCTGGGCGTCGAAAAATTCCATAATTACGTTCATATTCCACAAAAATTTGCATGCGATAATTTGTCTGAGAGACTTATAGAGCTCAAAGCAAATATTCAACGACTACCCTGTGACCTCTACTTAATGGGAATCGGGCACTTAAAATCGGGAGTGATTTCAGAATTAAGCAAATACTCAAACTCGATTTTCTTAGATGTTGGATCAGGAATAGACGCCTTAGCTGGGATAATCGATAGAGAAAGACCATATTTTGGAAACTGGATCAATTTCCGTTCGCGAACCTATGATTATAGTAATTTGGACTTGCTTCAGTATAAAAAATCTAGAACAAAATATTTGAATTAAGGATTTGTCCACGCGAACAGTCGATTGTTGTCCGCGTATTTCTTAGCCCACTCAATAGTCAACCCAATCCCCTCCTCTAATGAGGTGGAGGGTACGTAACCAATCAATTTATTAAGTCTTTCTGAATCTGCAAGCGTTCTCTCTAAATCCTGTGAGGATTTAGGACTTGCCACAATCTTGATTGGTTTTCCAGTTGATGCTTCAATAATTTGGATTAACTCCGACATGACTCTGTCTTGGCTCCCTCCAATATTTACAACTGAATTTTCGTAACGGGCATGAGCAAGTAATTTTATGAGTGACTTGACGATATCGTCTATGAAGGTGAAGTCTCTACGCTCCGAACCGTCACCATTTTGAAAATAAGGATGCCCTGAAATTGAAGCCGATATCATGCGGAGGTATGACATGTCAGGACGCCCCCAAGGTCCATAAGCAGAGAAGAATCTGAGTCCCATAATTTGTAAATCTTGTCCGATAAAGCTCTCAGCAATTTTTTCATTCATCCATTTGGACCTTGCATATAAATTTGTCGGTGTTGCAAGTTCTTCTTTTTCCGTGAACGGAAATAAAGTTGAATTTTGGTAAACACTCGAGGATGAAGCATAAAGAAATTTAGAAGCACCATTCATCAATGCCAGCTCCAAAACATTCGAGAAAGCTGAAATATTGTCCCTCAAATACACAGTGCTTTCAGGAAATTTAACCCTTACTCCGGGTTGAGCGCCCAGATGGATTATCGTTTCTATTGATTTCTTTTTTAAGTTGGAAAAAACGCTCTCCCGATCAGCCAAGTCTAGGTCAAGAATTTTAAAACCATCTAAGAGAGTCTCAACCCGCAACCTCTTGTAGTCTTGAGAATAGTAATTCGAGAATCTGTCAACTAAAATTACGTCTTTCCCTAATTGAATGAGAGCATGCGATAGATTTGAACCTATAAAACCTGCAGCTCCCGTAATCAAGATGGTCACGGAACCAAGAGTAATCTATTTTAGGGTGGAGGTAACATGGACTCGATGCCGGATATCGATAAAAGCCCTATTCTGTTGTTCTTTGCATCTCTCGAGCCTGCTGGTTATTCACGACGGCGCATTAAGAATCGCTACGCAGATTACTTTGCTTCACTAAATCGACTAGTTCAACTAGGGATTGATGAGTCCACCCAATTAATCATTTGTGAAAATACCGTGGGGATTGAAAAAAAACATAAATTTTGGCAACTTGCATCTAAATTTCATATTTCAAAGTCGACAAATTTGGGTAGCGAAAACAAGGGATTCGGTGAATTATCTATGGCAAGAAAAGCGGTTCAGGATTTCCCTGAGTTATTCTCCCATGCAGGCAAGGTGATTTGGATGAGTGGGCGACATATTGCCACCACCCGTTCCATTTTCGAGAAATCACACAATTTTTCAGAGGACGTTTTAATCTCAAACCCGGATTTTTTTTATTTAGATGGAACTATTGTCGAAACAGAAAAAAACGGATATGTCAATGATATGTTTTTCTCTATCAAAACTGGATTATTTCTTGACTATTTAGATTACTTTAATGAAAATAGCGAAACTATGAAATCAAATAGAATTGGATCCGAACAGATACTCTCAATGTTTACTAATCAAAGACATTTAAGCACTAAGGTAATGCCCGAATTAGGGCTCTTGCGGCGTGAATATAAGTCATACTTTTGGCGATTCGAGAAATCTAACTGGCATATATGCTAGAGCACCTAACAGCTGAAAGAAGGCAGACTGAAAATGGAAATTAGAAAACAAGTCCTGCCTGTTTCCCGACCACTCTCTGGTATTGAGGAAGTAGAAGCTGTGCGCGAGATTCTAGATTCGGGATGGTGGGGTAAGGGCTCCAAAGTTGAGCAATTTGAAAAAGAATTTGCTCAGATGGTTGGGGCCAAATATGCAATTGCCGTGACAAGCGCATCTGCGGGTCAAGACTTAGTGCTAAAAGCGATTGGAATTACAGGTGTTGATGTTATCAGCCCAACTATTTCTTTTATGACAACCGCTGCCGTTCCACTCTGGAATGGATGCACCTCGAACCTCGTTGATGTAGACCCCATTAGTTTGAATATTGACCCGGAAGATGTAAGAAAATCACTTACACCTAAAACCGAACTTGTAATCGCCGTGAACAATGCGGGCGTCCTAGCCCCAATTGATGAAATACGCACTTTTTTTGATGGATTTATCCTGGAAGATTGTGCGCATAGTTGCTACACACCAGGAGCCGGGTCTAAAGGAGATGCTGCAGTTTGGTCGTTCCAAGCTGTGAAGACTATGCCTACGGGTGATGGCGGGATGATTACAACCAATAGTCGGGAACTCTATGAAAAGATCTTGCCGTTGACATGGTTTGGAATTTCAAGCACATACTCCAGAACCAAATCTTCAAGCCCAGCCAACCTAAATGGCAGAACCGGCTATTCGTGGGACTACGAAATTGAAGTTCTGGGGTACAAAGCATACATGATTGATTTGACGGCAGCCTTAGGTCTTTCACAAATGAAGAAACTCCCGGAAAACTTAAAATGGCGCAGACATATTCAATCAAGATACAACGCAGAGTTACACCCTGAAGTTCAACGCCCCGCTCATACTGAAACAGTGCAGTATTACGGAGCAAGAGTTCCTGCAAACAAAAGAGACTCACTCATTTCTTTCTTAGCAGAAAAATTAATACATACAAGTGTGCACTATAAACCCTTACATTTGCACCCGATAACGAAGCAGAATCGTGAATATCCAATCGCCGATGTCGAATGGCTACGATTGATTAGCCTACCTTGCCATTCAGCCATGACTGACGAGGATATCTCCTATGTAATTTTTTGGGTAAACCAATTCCTGATTGAAAGTAATCCCAAGTACTCAAATAAGAATTTATAGAGTCTAAGATTTTGCGCTAAATGAAATCAAAAATCTAAAATGTATTCAAACTTCAGCAAAGACCTCAATGAGTTTCAAAACACGAGAATGCGAAATTCTAAAATCTTTAATCACCTCCATGGTTTAATGGTTCAGTGCTCATAGAAGTGGAAAATCTGGTAATCGGCCGCGGCCCCGTAGGAGTGGTCGCAAGCCAAGCGTTGCTGAATAAATCTCTGAATGTCCTCAATATTGACATAGGGTCTAATGCGAAGTTATCCGTACAAGATTTAGTAGTAAATAGCAACATCAACTATACGGCTGCAATTAAACCCCCTTCCTTATTCAAAGAGGGTAACGACCACCTTTGGGGTGGCGCTTGCATGGGCTGGCACTATTTTAAAAAGGACGAATCTGAAAAAACGGCCTTACCTAGACTTCCGGTTTCTGAAATTAGCTTTGCGAAAGCATGCAAAGAATTAAGCACAATTCTCCGGATTTCGAACTTCGATTTTTCTAAAGACCTGCCAATTTTTTCACTCAAATTTAGAAAGACAAGGAACCTTCGGTTTGTGTTCGCCAAAATTGTCAAAGATCCATACATGACCAAGCAAATCGAGAATCTACATTCAAATCCAAATTATAAATTTCTTTCCAATGTTATAATTGATAAAGTAAGTCAAGAAGGCGAATCCATCTTATGTGAAGGTAGATTTATAGACAGCAATGAACAAATAAAATTCCTTTGCAAGAGAGTTTTTTTGTCGGCAGGTACAATTAGCAACACAATTATTCTGAACGAGAGCAATTTATATTCCATCAACAGGAATTACCTTGGAAATTTTTTGTCAGATCATGTTTCATTTCCCATAGCATCTATGGCTACCAGAGATCTGCTTGAAGTTGAAAGAAAATTCGGCTACAGGAAATCAGTCAAGGGCACAAAAATATGGCCTCGAGCAAAATTAATAAACGAGGACTCTAGTACTTTAGATTCGTTCTGCTATGCAACTGAAATTGAGGCATCAACCGAAATGGGAAATTGGGTTTTGGGACTCTTGAGGCGCTTCCCCAGCCTCCACATCTTGATTAGAGTAAAGGTGAGAGGAAAATTTCAATTGAACCTCTTCTCTGAAGTCTTTAATTCTACAAATAATGTAATAATGTCAAAAGATGCTGGAGGAAAGTCATTTGTAAATTTTTTTCTTAGCAAAAGTGACCTGACTGATATTTCTAATATTGCAAACACTTATATAGAAAACCTGTCAAAAACACGCATGATGAAAAATGGAAGCACAACCATAATTTTTGACTTCGAAAAAAATTTACAAATGGTGCAGGCAGGATCACACCCGAGTGGAACATATAGAATGTCAAGTAGTCCAGAAGAAGGTGTAGTAAATCAGTTTTCACAGCTGCACTCACACCCAAACGTGTTTGCTCTTGGAGCAGGAGCACTGCCACGAAGCGCAGCGACACACCCAACTTTCACGGCGATGGTATTAGCATTAATTGCCGTAGATTCAATAAAGAATTGAATCCGAAGTATGGGCACTGCATGAGAAATGGAAACTACAGGTGAGTATTAGAACCAAAGTACATGGACTAGCTCTGAAGTTCTTTCCTGTGGAAAGCTCTGTGTATCAGACAATACGCTCCATCGCAGCAAGCAGTGAAGTCAAAACTTATACAACTGCGAACTTGTTCTTTTCACCCAAAGTGGCAAGAATAATTAAGAAAAGTACACCACGACCAGATAAGTTCCTACTATCTCGAGAACCAAAACTCGAGTGGGAAACACGCAATGGGGTCAAGTTAGTAAAAATTGACGAGTCATATACACCATCAGGAGAAATCAGGATAGATAACCGACCATATGTGGCTCTATTCAAGAGCCTCAGTCCGCTTATTGCGAGAATCCGCCCAACCTCAATTCTTGAAGTTGGATGCACATCAGGTAACTTATTGAGTCAGTTTGTAGAGCGATTTCCTGAAATATCAATCTCAGGAATAGAAATATTTGATTTTTTGAGGGACGCAGCTCCGGAAAATGTACGTGAGAATATACACATTTTAGACTTAAGATTCCCAATGGATGCAACTCTTAGGTCCGACCTAGTAATTTGCTTAGAGGTTGCAGAACACATCGATCCAGGAAGACTAGATGTTTTTCTAGACAGTCTATTTGCCCTGACTTCCAAATACTTAGTGATGAGTTGGTCGGATTCCTACCCAAGTCTGAATGCGCCTCCTCAACATTTAGCTCCTCTAAGACGCAATCAGTACAGAAAGGTAATGCAAAAATGGGGTTTCCAAGAAAATTCAGAACTAACAAAACTTTGTTTAGATGTGGCTTCGGGAGAAGAACATTTTCATCACTGGTGGGCTAAATCCTTGATTGTCTGGGAGAAGAGAGACTAGTTGATTACTCTAAATTACAACGGAACTTTGGGGAATAATCTCTGGCAATATTCTATTGCTAGGCTGTTCGCTGAAAAAACCGGAATGCTCATGATTGCACCAAGAATCCCAGGATTTTCGTTGTGCACACCAGTGAATTTCGGGAAAATAAAGCTAGGAACAAAAGAAACTTATTACGGTCACCATCTACCAATGAACATGCCAGTCAAAAGAACCCATTTTAACGGAACTTTTGAAAGATATGAGAATATCGCTGGAAATATTGAAAAAATTAAGACTTGGGTGAAGCCGGACGAGCAACCAGATTATTTTCCCGGCATGGAAGATTTGGTTCTATCAATCCGCAGAGGATTCAATCACTGGCCCGTCAACTTATGCCCCAGTGTCGAATACTACGAAGAATTAGTGGACAAATTTGAATACAAAACACTTTGGGTGTGCACAGACTCACCCGATGATCCATATATTGAAGACCTTATCGGCAGGACAAGAAATTCAAAAATTGCGCGTATGAACGGCAACAAACAGTTTAGTTTCATTGCATCCTCGCAACGCGTAATTATGGCTCCGAGCACCTTTACATTCTGGGCAACCATGATTGGAACGTCTTCAAAAATCTACTGGCCAAGAATTCCTGCTCTAGACTTCTCTCAAACGTCTCATAATTGGTTTCCTTATGACGATCCTCGTGTTGAATGGGTTGAACTTTGAGATTGATAACGGGTGGAACTGGGTTCATCGGAAGTAACCTGGCGGGCGATGTTAAGATATCTTCCAAAGATTGCAATCTGCAGGAACGATTTGAGACCAGAGAGTTTCTTTGCAAACACCAGTTAACCGAGATAATTCATTGTGCAGCCAAACACGGTTCATTTTCTCAAATGCGAAAAAATCATTTGCAGTATCTTAGCCAAAATTTAAGGATTGACTCGAATTTAATTGAAACTGCTGCAGAGTTGGGAATCCAGAGATTGATTGCTGTCAGCTCAGTTTCTACCCTCGACGAAAGTTCGGGACAGCTATTGGAAGAGTCGGCACTCGAGAGAATATATTTCTCACAGGCGAACTTTGGATATAACGCTTCAAAGAGAATCAGTATAGATTTATGCAAATCCGTGAATCTTGATTTTGGCTTCAACTATAAATCTGTTCTTTTAGGAAATATCTATGGGCCAAATGATCATTTTCAAAAATCGGGAACTGTCGTAGCATCGATAATTACACAGATGCTGAAAGCGAAACAAGAAAAAACCGATTTAAATCTATTTGGAACCGGAAGAGATGTCCGAACTTTCACGTATGCCGGTGATTTGAATTCAGTCTTCAATTTCCTATTGAATACCGAAGTTAATGCGCCTGTGATTGTCGCCTCAAATTATCAAAGTACTATTTCAGAATTAGCGGATATAATAAGAGATGTTTTAGAGTTCAAAGGGAAGATAATATTCAATGATTCCAATTCGACTCATGTGAGCGTAAAAGTAACAAGCAACAAGATGTTACAAACCCTCGGGTATTCAGGGGAATGGACCCCTCTCCGAAGTGGTATTGAGAAGACAGTGGAGTGGGTCTTGAGTAATGCTTAAGAAAAAAGATTTTGCTGGACTGAGAGTTTATTGGTACGAGGAACCCTTTTTTTCTAATGCAAAAAAGAAAATCGTGGAATCAGTAAGTTCCAAATCAATAAAATTATTTCAATCTAATGGACCAGCGGAAGTAATCGATGGAGTCCTGAGTGCATTAAAAGTAGAAAGTGATAACCAGAAATTAATCTCAAGATGCAATTGGGTTGTGAACTCGAATCTTGACCAACTACTGAGGAAATGGGATCCCAAAGATTTGGAAATTCCGGTCTTGCTAGGACCCAATATAGAGTTTGAGCGTTTTCTCCCTGAAATTCAAATAACGAAAAAGAAATATATTTTGGTGCCATCTTTATGGGTGGTACCGATAGTTCAATCTCGACTCAATATTTCAGCGGATCTGATTAAAGTCTGGGCTTCGGGAGTAGATACCCAATATTGGAAAAGCAGAAACAAAAATCGCAAGAATGTTTTAGTTTATCGAAAGTACGACGAATCAGATGACATTGTAACCGTGTGCAATTATTTACGGGGAAGGAATATTCCGTACAAAGTCTTTGAATATGGGAAATACAGACAAAAGGCATTCAAGAGATATCTAGACAGTTCGATTGCAGGAATCTGGCTTGCTGGATCCGAGAGCCAGGGGATGGCTCTACTTCAGGCATGGTCGATGGATGTGCCAACACTAGTTAGGAGAAAGAACACTTTCGTTGATAAATCAACTTCAAGCACCTTTCCGTGTTCATCAGCGCCATATTTAACCTCTGAAGCAGGACAATTTTCCGAGTCCGAATCGCTGACGGAGAAAGATTTGGGAATCTTTTTTGATTCACTGGATAGATTTCAGCCTCGAATATATGCCACCGAGAACTTTACGTTGAATAAAAGGATGCGGGATATCTATGAATTGGTGATGGAATTCTCGAGCTGAACCCAATTAAGTGGTAATAAATCTTTGGTGTCGATGGAAGAATTTGTAAACCAGGGAGTTGGAAAAAACCTAATTGCCTTTTCATTCATAAGATAGGAAGCCCACCAACTAAATGAGCTGTTTGATCCAATGATTCCCTTACACGCACTCATCAACATTAAAGTTTCCGCTGGCGAATAACCATCAGTAAATTCGGGTAAGTAATCAACTTCAGTCAGCAAGTCACGGGTAATTTCGGGACTGTCTGAGAATAGGATAAACGTCGCAAACCTATCCTGAATCAATACATTCTCAATAGCACGTTTAAAATAGTTTATGGAAGTTAATCCGTGGAAATGTTCTCGGCCAATATAATCACCACGACGGATGTGGACAGCATAAGGTTTCTCACTTCGAATGAAATTTGAGGCGAGGTTGTGCCGATGATTAGATGAGATACTTGAGTTTAAGAAATTTCTAATTTCTTCCTCGTGTTTTTCAAAGTATTTGAATGACTGAAAATATCCGTAATAAGAAACTTTGTTACGGGGTGATAGGAAACGTTCTTGAAATTCGAATCCACTCTCTACAAAATAGTTTTCCTTTAGCGAGCTGGGAAAGTGTCTATAAATCCTCCGTGCAATCTTGTTTTGTTGGAAATAATGTTGATAAGGGGTTGCATTTACGCCATTAATCCCAAAATAGTCGAGTTCGTACGACCTACCCTCAATTTTGGAAATATTGAATCTACATTTCATCCCACTTGCTTTAGATGCTGAATAACCCAAAGCCCAACCAAATAGTTGGTTCCCGAGGCCCCCATTAAGCACAACTTCGAACTCTGGCTCGTGCACCTGGCCAGTATAGGATAGCGACGTGATAGGCCGAACTTACGCAGCGGTAATTCCTGTAATTCCAAAGCATATTAAGTACTTATTCGCCTTACTAAATGAGCTGGAAAATTCAACTAAACGCTTTCAGGAAATTTGGATTGTTGCTAGCTCGACCGATGAAAAATCTGAAGATTTACTTAGGGCGCTTCAGAATAAAGTCAAACTGACAAAATTGAAGATTGAATATACAAACTTACCAAGAACTGCTGGACAAAACCGCAATGTAGGGTTCGAAAAAGCAAGCTCGGATTACATCTGCTTCTTGGATGCGGATGATTCTTACGACCCTCGCCGTCTTGAAATTATTGATAACGTGATTTCTTCTTCAGAGGCACAAGTAATTTACCACGACTACTTTCGTTTGGCACCCAGAGCACTTTTTAAATTTTCTCGTTTAAATGGAACTAAGTGTTACGTAGATTCCGAAGAATTGTTCCAAAATACATTTGGCATTAACGGGCGCGCCGAATGGGAAGAAACGGGAATTCAAGGCAATACGAATATAGTTCTCCCGAAAAATCTAAAGAAATTTCATAGAATCCAACATGGTCATGTCACTGTTTCAACAAAAGTAACTGAGAGATTTTCTGATATGAAAACAGGTGAAGACGGGCGATTTGCGCGAGATTGTCTATATAATCATTTGAATGTCATCTATATCCCAAAAAGACTTTCTATTTACGATCGGCTCACAATCGTAAATATAGCGAATAGCATATGTTTGAGAACTTTGAGGACTTTGGCTATTCTGAAAAACAAATTAATCCCTAATAAAATTACTACATTCGGGAAACATTGAATTGTACACCCAAAACAAAACCGCAGAACTGTCCGTGATTATCCCGGTCGCACATGCCGAATTGAATTTGCCAAAAATAGAGAAAATGATTCTGCAAGGGCTCTCTTGTCCAGCGCAGTTTGTAATTGTGCACGACATAATGCATGAACAAGAATCAAGTGGCTTGGCAAGATTGGCAAGCTCTTACCCTAATCTTGATTTAATTCTTGTATCGCTTAGAGCGGGAAATCCTGGAACAGCTAGAAATTTTGGACTAACTCTTTCAACTGGCAGCTGGGTCTGCTTCTGGGATGCTGACGATGAAGTGAATCTCAAAGAAATAAGGAAACTTATCGATCAAGCGGAACTGGGAAACTTTGAAGTTTGTATTGGGAGCTATCAGATTGTTACTAAAGAAAACGTGAAAGACCGTATTTTGAAACCCCAAAGCGGTTTGAATCAGGTCGCTGCCAATCCAGGACTATGGCGTTTTTGTATCCGGTCAGAAATTGCTCGTGCGATTGATTTCCCCCCAATCAAAATGGGAGAAGATCAAATCTACTTGTTGCAACTAAATCTTCCAATCAGGAGAATTCTTTTAAGTGAAAGTATTGTTTACAGATATATAAAAGGTCAGTCTCTTCAGTCGACAAATTTAAAATCATCACGAGAGGAAATAAAGGAAAGTCTGGCCCTTGCGATAAGAATTCTTGCTTCTCAAAAAAGATACAGAACAAAGTTCACAAGAGAAATAGTTGTCCGGCAAGTATTTACGACCTTTAAGGCTTGTGGCTTTCGAAACTTGATTTCTGTTCTATTCTCGGAGAAAACCAGTTTAGGATTTGTACAATTGCTAACGTTGCTCCCGATGTTTATTAAGATAGCCTTAAGCATGGCATATCAAAAGTCGAGAGCAACCTTGAGTCACAACCAACAGAAGATATGATTATTGCAATGACTCCGTTGAAGAAGTTCAAAAAAAGTTTCCTTGCCCAAGCATTTAAATTGGTCAGCAAGCGGGATCGTAAGAAGATAATTCAACTCGCGATTATTCAATCTAGTTTGGGGCTGATAGACCTGGTAGGCGTTGCTGCGATTGGAATGCTCACAGCGTTAACCGTTAATGGAGTGCAGTCTAGACCACCCGGCAATAGGGTTAGTGCTGTATTGAATTTTCTCCACATTAATCATCTTGGTTTTAGGACCCAAGTTGTGCTTTTGGCTATAGCCGCCTTGGTTGCCTTGGTTGGGAGAACTTTGCTTTCAATTTGGTTTTCACGAATAACCCTAAGATTCTTGAGCAGAATTAGCGCAACGATCTCTAATAGCCTAGTTTCAAAACTTTTATCTCAACCACTTTTGAAAATACAAGCACGTACAACAAGTGAAACGATATATGCACTAACCGCTGGAGTCGGATCAATAATCCTAGGACTGATCAGTGTGAGCGTCTCCCTGCTTTCCGACATCTCACTTCTTTTCGTTTTATCTACCGGCTTACTGGTTTTGAATCCAACAATCGCATTAAGTACCATGGCAGTATTTGGGCTAGTCGGTTATGGAATGTACTGGTTACAGCAAAACCGAGCATCAAATTTGGGTTACAAGTTTACTGAGATAAGTATTGCTAGAGATAGTCGAATCATGGAAGTACTTGCATCATATCGAGAATTAATTGTGCGGAATAGAAGAAAATATTACGCTGATGAAATAGGGAAGCAGACCACGTCGCTAGCGGACTTACAAGCCGAGATCAGCTTTCTACCCCAAGTTAATAAATATGTTGTGGAAATTACTGTGATTGTAGGCACGTTCCTGATAAGTGCTGTCCAATTTGCGGTCCAAGATCTAACTCGCGCAATTTCTACACTTGCCATTTTTTCCGCTGCAGCCGCGAGAATTGCCCCTTCAGTGATCCGAATCCAGCAGTCCGTCTTGTTAATGAAATCCAGCATTTCTTCTGCTCAACCAACCTTGAGCTTGATTCAAGAATTGAATCAGTTAATTCCCGACGAAAATATGTCTTCACCTCTGGATTTGGTGCACAGTGGGTTCAATTCTAATTTAACGGTGTCATCCCTTTGTTTTACCTACCCAAATTCTAAACGCCCCACCGTAAACGATTTAAACTTAACGATAAACAGCGGAGAATTTGTAGCAATTGTCGGGCCATCAGGCGCAGGCAAGACAACTCTTGTAGATCTAATTCTCGGTGTTATCGAACCGGATTCGGGAAAAATTTTGATTTCTGATGTTCCCTCTACGCAAGCACTAAAGAACTGGCCAGGAGCGATTGCTTATGTCCCGCAAGATGTTCTCATCGTTCGAGGGAGTGTTTTGCAAAACGTGAGTCTGGGTTATCCAATAACAGAAGAAACAGAGAAAATTGCATTACAGGCGTTGGCTATAGCTGACTTAAGTACGTTCGTGAGCCAACTACCAAACGGATTGAGTTCTGAAATGGGTGAACGAGGAGTAAAAATAAGTGGCGGGCAAAGACAAAGACTCGGAATCGCACGAGCACTTTTCACTAATCCAAAATTGTTAGTGTTAGACGAGGCGACAAGCTCCCTGGATGGTGAGACGGAATCCAGAATCGTGGAACAAATAAACAAACTTCGTGGGCACACAACCCTAATTGTCATTGCCCACAGACTTTCCACTGTTAGAAATGCGGACAAGGTTATTTACATGAATAATGGAAAAATTGAGGCGATCGGCACCTTTGAACAAGTTCGAAGTGCTATCCCAGACTTTGACAGACAAGCAGCACTTATGGGTCTTGAAAAGAGAGATTAGATGTTGATAAGTTGTAAAGAAATCCAATTAATCTGGGGAGTAAATCCCAAAGGTATTTTGCATATCGGAGCGCATGAGGCGGAAGAAGCTAAAGATTACCAAAAACTCAATTGGGGGCATACGATTTGGGTCGAAGCGCAATCTGATTTAGTAGCCAAACTTAATTCTAATTTGAGTTCGATTAAGAATAAAGTGATTCATGCTGCGGTATGGGATACAAATGGCGTTGAACTTGAATTGAAGGTAACTAACAACTCTCAATCATCTAGTCTTTTGGAATTGGGGACTCACAATCTTGACTATCCAGAGGTCGTCGTCACTAAGGTTGAGAAGATTAAGACATCAAGAGTAGATCATTTACTTGATGATTCTGACAAATTTGATTTCGTAAACATAGACATTCAAGGAGCAGAATTACATGCTCTTAGAGGGATGGGATCCTGCCTCGATCAGGTGAAGTACATCTACACGGAGGTGAATAAGAAACAAGTATATGTCAATTGCGCACTAATCGGAGAAATAGAAAATTTCCTGGCCGAACAAGGTTTTAAGAAAGTCGCAGTCCGTTGGGTGCCCTGGAAAGGATGGGGAGATGCACTTTTTATTCGAACTGAGGAAATAAACAAAAGTTTTATCTCAAAGGCTAAACTGTATTTCTATCAAGTTCGCTTTTACTACCTGTATTTTTTTCATGAGTTCGGCCATAAAGTTAAAGTATTTCTTAAGTCACTGGCGGGCAAATACAATTCAAAGAACTCATCTCAAAAAGTATGATAAATCAAGATGTCTAATTTCGGCGTACTAATAATTGCATATCGCCGACCATTATCTTTGAGTAAATTGACTGAACGCTTGATCCCCACAGGAAGACCAATATACGTTTATGTAGACCATGATGAAAATTCATCTATTGAAAATCGAGAAGTAATTGAGTTTGCTGAAAAGTTGCACGCAAGCGGGGCAATTATTTGTAAATTTAACCATAGAAATGCAGGCGTTGGCCAAGCAGTTCCATGCGCCATCCAATGGGCTTTAGGATTTGAAGAAAGCATACTCGTGCTGGAAGATGATTGTGAATTAGGTAATCACGCCTTGGAATATTTTGATAAGTCAAGAAAATATTTATCTAGAGAAGTCATGATTATCAGTGGGCGATCCGCTTGGCCAGACAATTTTAAGCATCATCTCCACAATCAGTTAACTTTTACAAATTTCGCTCTCACAAATGGTTTTTTGATTTCAAGAGATACCTGGAAAATCATGTCTAGGACGCTATATGACCAAAGGCTGGAGTTGCGCTTTCTAATTTCGGTTTTAAGGAAGCCCAGAAATATTCTCGCCTTAGCTTATTTTTATTCAGCGTGCAAAGTAAATTCTAAAATTGAAATGAAAGCCTGGGACTGCTTTATAGTATTTGAGATGCTGGTCTCAAATTTGTATTCATTAAATCCAAATTTTTCTACAATAACGACCCGTGGAATTGATCATGTAGCAAGTAATACAAAAGGAGATGAACGCCAAGTAGCGGAATATGTTGTGAAGGCGAGCGAATTTAAACCCTCTGAGAAACTCAATTCTCACAGAAGGGCACTATTAGAGACAAATTCTCAAATCAGCAGAAATATTTACAAATGCAAGATTCAAAATTTGCTATCTCCAGTCAAGGCTTGGCTCATAATTTTTAAGTATAAATTTTTGTGATTTTCAACCGGGTAACCTTGAGACTTTGCAGCACTTATGTCAGCATTTATGATAAAGAATTTTGCACCTTTTGCACTAGTATCTTCAAGAAATGAAACTGCATCTTCAGCTTTGTTTAGGAGAACAATCTCTCCGGGAGTACCGATTTCAGGGATTCCTCCTAAATTAACGGATATTACCGGGATATCTAAACTAAGGGCTTCCCAAATTACGTTTGGACTATTGTCGGCACGAGTAAGAGCAAGCAGGCAATCTATTTTCATCCAAAAGTTTTCAAAGTGTTGTGATTCCGGGATTTGATTAAGGAAAAGGAAATCAAAACCATTATTCTTTATCGATGGTGAATTTAGTATGGAAGATACAACATCTCCCGCTTTTACAAAAGATGATGTGCTCATCGATGCTATTCCAATTGTTAACGACGCATCATCTGTCTTCTTAGCTCTCGAGTAATTCTGGTGATTCCAATTTGGCCCAAGTGTATTTTGTATCTTAACGTTTTTTTTGGCTTCAAAAACATTAGCAGAATCTATCTCTTTTTGAATCCAATTTGAAGGTGAAACTAACCATGCTTTTGGTGGGTTTGATTTCAAATATTGATCTTTTCTTTTTTTGGAAAGTTGAATCAATAGTTTCTCAATTGGGAAATTGACCAGAGGGCATTTTTTGCATCCAGATGAGAAAAGAAGACAATCAAATTTGTAATGACATCCACCTGTGATAATTCGCTCATCATGCGCAGTTAGAACGATATTAGACTGACGAGCCATCAACTTAAGAAGATTCCGTTCACTAATTAGATTAGTCCAGTTATGGAAATGCAAAATAGTTCCGGGGGTATTTTGGAAATTCTTAAAATATCGGAAACTCTTGGCATTTGAGCTAAAGGTTGAAAAAAACATTTTTTTACTGAAATTTTTCTGAATGGATAGAAAAACTACCGAATAAAGCCTTCTGAAAATACTTCTTGATATTTCAAACTCATTTGCCGACGGATTGTATGACTTTCGTTTTAGTGCATAAAAACTAGATGAGACTCCAAATTGATTAAGTGCCTCATTCAGTCTTCGCGCAGCCAGACCTGCACCTCCAGCGTGCCC
>JACCDN011039812.1_pt1 | contig 18224 bp, 20 predicted proteins | sample 7441691 | NCBI WGS metagenome assembly JACCDN01 (sample SAMN15323439, study PRJNA562643) | freshwater metagenome | isolation source: river surface water | place: USA:Blue River Watershed | collected 2017-08-16
AAGTCGGTGCGTGATGATTTAGCACCTATAGTTTGCAGCGGACATTAACGAGTTGACGCTACATTCTCGACCCGCTTCTTCCAGTTACACATGCACTGTCGAAACCGATCATCCCCATATTTAGTTACCATCAACCCTCAGGCCAAAACATCTGGCTTTCGTGGTTGTTAAAAGGATAAGCCCCAGCACCAACATTAAGTAGGCCTGAGGCTGTGAGATGACTGTGAATTACCAGTCTTTGCCCTTCGTTGACATTGCTCGAGAAGCCTCAAGTGTGTCTTGGCGCTCTTTCAAAGCCTGGCGCTTGTCATACTCGCGCTTACCCTTTGCCAGTGCGATCTCAACCTTGGCACGGCCATCCTTGAAATAAATAGAAAGCGGAACCAGAGTGTAGCCAGATTCCTTAATCTTGCCCATGAGCTTATAGATTTCGTGCCCGTGCAGTAGAAGTTTGCGGCGACGGCGTGATGGCCCGTTGTTCCAGGTTGCCTGAGTGTATTCAGGAATGTGAACGTTCTCTAGCCAAACCTCGCCACCTTCGATGGTTGCATAACCATCAACCAGTGATGCGCGGCCAGCTCGAAGTGACTTCACCTCAGGGCCGGTAAGAGACATGCCAGCCTCATAGACATCAATAATCAGGTAGTCGTGACGAGCCTTGCGGTTACTCGCAACAACTTTTTGACCACGTTCTCTAGGCATAGGGTTTCTATATTCGCAGGTATCTGCGAATTGCGAGACCAGATGCTGCAGCCGAAAGTAAAATTGCGGCACCAATCAGAATTGGAACGACTAGCAAACCATCGGCAAGGCCAACAAAACTGGTGAATGGCAAACTCTGGGCTAGGTAACCCTGAACAAAGAACTGCACGATAGCTAACACCGCACCGCCGGCCAAGATAGAGCCGATGGTTGCAGCAACAACACCTTCAAGGATGAACGGCAACTGAATATAGAAATTGCTGGCACCGACAAGTCGCATGATTCCGAGTTCGCGACGGCGACTGAATGCGCTGAGGCGAATGGTGGTTGAAATCAGCAAAGCTGCCGAGAACAGCATTAGAACAGCGATGCCGATTGCAGCCAGAGAAGCGGCATTCAAGATGCTAAAGATTTGATCGAGGTAGCTGCGCTGGTCACGAACTTCTTCAACTCCAGCAACGCCAGTGAAGCTCTCAGTGATGATTTTGCTGTCACGAGCGTCATTTAACTTGACCCAAAAAGTCTCGTTCAACTGGTTTTTGGTCACATATTTAGCAACCGCGTTGTCTTTGAATTGCTCTTGAAAAGTTGCGTAAGCCTGCTCGTGGTTCTCGAAGTAGAACTTCTCGACGTAGGCGCTCAAAGTATCAGACTGCAACTTAGCCTCAACGGCAGCCTTTAGGTCATCCGAGGCTTCGCCCTGTGGGCACGCATCAGCTGGCGACACGTCACTGCACATATAAATTGCAACCTGGGCGCGGTCATACCAATAAGTCTTCATCTGGCCGATTTGCATCTGCAAAAGCGATGCCGCGCCAACGAATGTGAGTGAAATAAAAGTCACTAAAACAACTGAAATGACCATCGAAACATTGCGAAAAATACCCTGGCGAATCTCACTGATTATGTACTTCATTAGTAAGTGCCACCAACTTCGTCACGGATGATCTCGCCGTGCTTTAACTCAACAACGCGCTTCTTCAAACGGTCAACGATTCCGCGGTCGTGAGTTGCCATTACCACGGTTGTGCCGTTGAGGTTGATGCGCTCGATCAGAGCCATGATGTCTTGTGATGTTGCCGGGTCGAGGTTTCCGGTTGGCTCATCGGCCAAGAGTAGAGCGGGCTTATTCACAATTGCGCGAGCCAGTGCAACGCGCTGTTGCTCACCACCTGAAAGCTCGCTCGGCAGACGATCGGCCTTGCCATCTAGACCAACCAAACGCAAAACATCAGGCACTGCTTCTTGGATAAACCCCTGCGACTTGCCAATCACTTCGAGGCTAAAAGCTACGTTCTGGGCCACGGTCTTATTTGGCAGCAAACGGAAGTCTTGAAAGACAACTCCCAGACGGCGACGAAAATAAGGAATTCGACGGCTTGGGATGCCAACCAGGTTTTCGCCAAGTACGTGAACCGAGCCAGAGGTCGGAACATCTTCGCGGAGCATGAGTCGCATGAGTGAAGACTTGCCCGAACCTGAGGTTCCGACCAGAAAGACAAAATCGCCTTTTTCAATGTCGAGCGAAACTGAGTTCAAAGCTGGCCGTGCCGAACCTTTGTACTGTTTGGTGACTTTTTCGATGCGAATCATGATGACTCCAGCCTAAGTTCAGGCTTGATGTATGCGACTTAGGCGCTCTGTTGTGTCTGCTTGCGCCAGCGAATTCCGGCAGCGATAAATCCATCCAAGTCGCCATCAAAAACGGCACCGGGGTTGTTCACTTCGTGCTCGGTTCGAAGGTCTTTGACCATTTGATAAGGCGCCAGAACATACGAGCGCATTTGTTCGCCCCAACTTGCTTTGACGTCGCCGGCAATCTGCTTTTTCTTGGCATCTTCTTCGCGACGACGAATTTCAAGTAAACGTGACTGAAGCACACGCATTGCTGCTGCCTTGTTCTGAATCTGGCTTTTCTCGTTTTGACAGCTCACCACAGTGCCAGTCGGGAGGTGGGTGATGCGAACTGCTGAGTCAGTGGTGTTAACTGATTGACCACCTGGGCCAGAAGATCTAAACACGTCGATGCGGATGTCGTTCTCTGGAATATCTACGACATCGGTCTGCTCGATCAGCGGAACAACTTCAACTGCAGCAAATGATGTCTGGCGTTTTCCGGCGGCACCAAATGGACTCATGCGAACCAAGCGGTGAGTGCCAGCTTCAACCGAGAGCGTGCCGAAAGCAAAAGGTGCATCGATTTCAAATGTTGCTGACTTGATGCCGGCGCCCTCTGCAAAAGATGTGTCGAGAACCTGAAAAGGCATTTTGTGCTTTTCGGCATATCGCAGATACATGCGCATCAACATTTCAGCAAAATCGGTGGCATCATCGCCGCCGGCGCCAGAGCGAATTGTGATGACCGCAGATCGTGCGTCATATTCACCGTTGAGCAAGGTTTGCACTTCAAGTTCTGAGATCAACACCTGTAACGAATTCAGCTCACCTTTGGCTTCGGCCTGCTCTGCGGCATCGCCTTCGGCGTTTGCCATTTCGATGAGAACTTCGAGGTCATCTAAGCGAGTCTGAACCGACTCGAGTTTGGTGATCATCGCCTGTTTTTGCGAGAGGTGGCTGGTAACACGCTGGGCGTTTGCAGGGTCATCCCAGATATTTGGATCCGATGCTTGCTCTTTGAGTTCTAGAACCTCTGCGGCCAGCTTTGGAGCGTCTACAACTTGGCTGATATCAGCAAAGGTCGAACGCAACTCGCGTATTTCTGAAGTGAGGTCTAGTTCTGCCATGTCACCCCTAGTTTAGGCGAGAGGGATAATTGTTAGATGCCAGGCAAATCTAAGTTCGAAGTCAAAGAGCTTGTCATGCCGGTTTACCTTCCAGCCGTGCTGTTCTCAATTGGCGAAGCGGGACTTATTCCAATCATTCCCGCGAGCGCCGAGCACCTAGGTGCCGACTTGGCAACCGCCGGAATCATCGCAGGTTTGGTGATGTTTGGCACGGTCTTGGCAGATTTGCCAGCAGCGCGATTAGTGAATCGACTCGGCGAGCGAAGGTCGATGATCACAGCGGCTTTTGTAGCTTCAACCGGCATTTTGTTTTCTGTATTTGCGACCAACATTTTTATGCTCGGGCTAGGCGTTTTCATCATCGGCGGCACGGCATCGGTTTTTGGCTTGGCCCGCCACTCCTACATAACCGAGACAGTCCCCTTTGAGTTTCGCGCTCGCTCGCTGTCTATCCTTGGCGGAATGTTTCGCTTGGGAAGTTTTCTCGGCCCGCTGATTGGTGCAGGCGTCATTGCTTGGTTTGGCATTGAGTCGGTCTATTGGATGGCCGTAGTGTTTTGCGGACTTGCCGGAATGACACTTCTGACTACCAAACCAGAGACAATGGCAGATACTCCCCCGAATGTTGCTGGAGGAGTTTGGAAAGTTGCAGTCGCTGAACGCCACAAACTTTTAACACTTGGCATCGCATCTGGAATTTTGGCGCTTGCCAGAACGGCTAGAAACATCGGACTTCCCCTGTGGGCCTTGTTTATCGGGCTTCCTGCTGAACAAGCTGCACTTTTGATTGGCCTTGCCGGCGCCCTTGATTTTGCCCTCTTTTATGTCGGAGGAAAGGCAATCGACAAGCGCGGTCGTCGTTTCGCCGCAGTGCCAACTTTGGTAGCAATGGGCATCGGTCTAGGTCTAATCGGTCTGTCAACTGACGCCTGGTCATTTTTAGCAGTCGCAATTGTGCTTTCGGTTGCCAATGCTATGGGCGCTGGTTTGGTAATGGTGATTGGTGCCGACCTTGCGCCATCGGGGGCTCGCAATGAATTCTTGGCTGCTTACCGAATTTTCTTGGATGGCGGAATTGCCGCGGCTGCTCCAATTCTCTCGGTTCTGACTGCAACCATCAGCCTTGCTGCCGGCCTCACCACCATTGGTGGGCTTTCGGTGTTCGGCGCCTGGTTGATGTGGCGCTACCTACCGCATCACGGCATCAAGTAATCGCCAACTACTCAGATCTAGCCGCACCATTTGCACACACCTTTATGGGGTGCGATACAAACCACCCACCGAGTGCCAAGTTTGTGCAAATCGAAACCTGAACCGTTACTCCGTCTTCTGCCTTTGCTTCGGCTACCTCCAAGCGATATTTCCCTCCGTTTCGGGCTCGGGCAAGAAACTCGGTGGCGGTCATGCTATCGGCGGCAGCGGCTAAGGCTGCACCTTCAGCCAAAGTGGTTAGGCGCTTTTGAATCACAAACAATGAACTACCCAGATAGATAGCCAAAACCACTAGTGCTGTAAAGATTGCCGCACCTATGGCCAGTGGAGAAATAGACCCTCTTTCAGATTTCATGGATGCACCATCGTCGCGACCGCATGCGCCTTTCCAAAGGTAACCTCGAGAGTTACGAGACTTTCAGGCTGATCGCAGCCCAGTTCGCAAACCAGAATCAACGAAAAATTCGACTTCGATTTACTCTCATCAACTATTGCCTGAGCAGTAGTTGCTGGGTCAGTTTGCGACAAAAGAAAAGACCGAAGGGAGTGTCGGGCGATTGATTCTGCGGTGATTTGATCTTTTTGAATAGCCAAAACGTTCAAACCCGCAACCATAACTAAGAGTTGGAGCGCGAAACCAAAAATTACCAGTTCCAGAACTGCCGAGCCCGATTCATCCTTGAAGTTCCAAGGCGACAATAGACACCTCCCTGATTTTCAAAGCTTCGGGTAAAAACCCCAAACCAGGAATCGCTGCCGAAAGTTCAACCTTGGCTACGTGAGGTTGAACCGATACATCCATAAAACAAGCCTGTTGAACATTCCAAATTTGGCCAAGGGCAGATTCGGCCATGTGTTTGGCCCTCAAACAGCCAGATTCGGCATTCTGGTCGGCAAGTGCCGCGAATCTCGCGCCTTCAGAGGCGCTGTCGAGCAATATCATCTGAGTGAAGTTGGCTAGCAAAATCGTCACTACAGTAATGGTCATCATCAGAAGCATTGGTGCAACCAACACAAAATCGATCACAGCTGAACCACTCTCGCTGCGCCACCTGCGAAGGTCGAGCCTTTGCCTTCTAAAAAGCAACAACCTTGTTCATCGCCGAGTCAAATACGCCTTGTAATGCAGGGCCAGCCACTGACCACATCAAAACGACCAGCCCGGCAGTCATGAGAGTGATCAAGACCCAACCAGGAACATCACCCGTTTCATCGGTCATTAATTTTCTGGTGTTCATTTTTTCTCCTTCTATAGATAGTTCAGATTCAGTAGTTGCAAGCTGGGATAAATTGCGAACAGCACTGTGACGGGCAAGATTAGAAATACCAGCGGAATCAACATGCGGGTCTCATTGCGGCCTGCCCTCTGAAGTAGGGCATTTTGCAGTTCATCTCTTGCACTAATTGCCTGTTCACCGAGCATCTGAGCAAGCGGTGAGCCTCTATTGACGGCGAGGGTAATTTTGTGTGTGAACTCTTCTACTTGCCTAACCGGCAGCCGTTTAGCAAACGATTCAAGTTCTGACTCAAAATCGCCACCCAGATTCAACGCCTCGAGAAAGCGTGCAAGCTCACTGCTGACTTGCCCCGAAGCCCGCGAAACTAAAAGGTCAATCGCACCCAGCAAACTCATTCCAGAACTGGTGGCGACCCAAAGAAAATCAATAACATCGGGCATTTCACTTTGAATTTGCGATTTGCGTTTTGAAGACAGTGTTTGAGCTCTGAATAATCTAGACAATGACTGGCGAAGGCTTCGAAATTTGAAATCTTGCAACTGGGGGCTGAGTGAAAGATCTGGCGAGATTCTAGAGATTAGTGAGTTATTGACCGTTAGGTTGATGGCCCGAAAAACAAGAGCGATTGCACCAGCGCAAATTAGGCATGCAACGGCAATCATGCGAACACTCTCTCGCCCTGTGGTAGAGCTCCTAATACATGAATGAGTCGATAAGCAAATAGCGAAATTAAAAACCCGAGCAGCAAAATTCCAATACCCGACTGGGAATTGTAAATTGCCGCATTTTCAGCGCGCATAGAAAGCATGCCAACAATTAACCATGGAGCAGCCACTGCAATTTTGGCGGTGCCTACCACCCATCCCTGCTTTGAATCGATTTGGGCCCGTTGTGAAATGTCTTGCCTGAGCTGCTTTGCCTGTACGCGCAGAATCGAGTTGATTGCCGAGCCACCATTCTGAGTAACTAAACGCAAAATTTCGAGAAGCCGGTCAGAATGTTCGTCACCAAATTCTCTTTTCAACCAGTCGAGTGAATCAGCAAGCTGCCAACCTGAATCCAAGCGAAAACTGAAACCAAAAAAGGCAGGGCGTAATCGGGTTGGGCCTCTCTCAGCAAGTTCAGCGAGGGCATCTGCGACTGAAACGCCTGAGACCACAGCCGACGAAATCGCATCAATAACCTCAGGCCAGAGTTTGGTTAGCTCGCGCCTTCGAATTCTGGCCTTAGTTGCCAATATTTCGAACCCCAGGCCGAATGCGCCGAGGCCGCTGAATAACCCAAGTGGTGCAACCCCGCTTATAGCCCAAATGACCAAGCCCAGAATCGCTGAAATAAAACACAGGGCTAAAACGAAATCGATTGGTCGAACCCGCTGCAACCCGGCACCTTCGAGCGAAGACCTAAGCCATTTCATCGCACACTCGATCGAAACTGAGCAATTTGGCAATCGGTTTTTTGTCTGAATCGAGCACAACTTTCGCGATCTCAGTTACTCGGCGAAAACCGTCTGCCGAGATCGAGCAGTGCACTACTAAGTCGATGCACGCGGCAACCGCTTGATCGACAAATTCAGTAGATATGTTCTGGCCCGCGAGGAGAGGCAGAGTTCGGATTTTCAATAATGCCTCAGCGGCAGAATTCGCATGGATGGTGCAGGCGCCGGGCATTCCTGAGTTCAGTGCAATCAGCAGATCGAGGCTCTCAGCTTCTCGAACTTCGCCAACCACAAGACGATTTGGTCGCATTCGAAGTGCCTCTTTAATCAAGCGTCTGAGTGTCACCTCGCCAACACCCTCCAGGTTTGCCTGGCGAGTTTGCATCGCAACCCAATCGCTATTCGGCAAATTGAGCTCAAAAGTCTCTTCAACACTGACCACGCGCATTTCATCATGAACTTCGGCCAGCAAGGCACTGAGCAAAGTTGTTTTGCCAGTGTGCGTGCCGCCGCTGACCAATATGTTCTTGCCAGCTTTAACCGCTTCGCTCAGAAACAAAGCCTCATCTACATGAATTGCACCTCTCAGCACGAGATCACTCAATAGCAGTGCCTGGCTAGGAAACTTGCGAATATTTATCGCCCAATGATCACGCGTAATCTCAGGAATTACGACGTGAAGTCGTGACCCATCACCAAGCGATGCATCGACAAACGGTGTCGATCTATCAAGGCGCCGACCCGTGCTCCTCAGCATGCGCTCGACCAATGAAGAGAGCTCACCAGCAGTGGTTGAAACTGATACGACCTCGACAGCACCATTTCTGGCAATTCGAACTTCGTCAGGAGCGTTGATCCAAATCTCCTCAACGCCATCATCATCGAGAAACGCTTGCAGAACACCGTATCCCTGGATGCTATTTGTCACAGAGTTGCGCACCTGATGCTCTTCTTGCAAACTGACCTGACTTTGTTCAATAGCCTCATCCATGGCTTTGTCGATAGCCCTATCAACCGAGAGACTGTCATCAAGGATGAACTGCCGAGTGCGCGCACTCACCGATTGCAGCAAATTAGTCATCGAATCCCTCTTTTCTTGAAGAAGGTCAATATTTATTCAACTTTTTTGTCAGAACCGAAGTTATCCACAGGAGAGATGGCTTATAGTAATAAGGCATGCGGGAGTGGCGAAATTGGCAGACGCACTGGATTTAGGTTCCAGCGCCGCGAGGCGTGTGGGTTCAAGTCCCACCTTCCGCACCAACAAAAAACCAGACAAGTTCAACTTGGTCTGGTTTTCTTGTTTTAACCGGAAAAAATATAAAAATGCGAAATCCCGGCCGACAGCGACCGGGATTTCGCTTGAGCTTTATATCTTTTCTAGCTCAACCAAGATTGCGTTCTCTGGAGCTAACACAGGAGGGCGCACTCCGACTTTTGCGAGGGCGGCACCGGTGAGTTCTACTCCGCTCATCCAGGTTGGATTCTGGCGACCAATCGTTATTGCCGCGCCAGCCGGTTCAACCATGCGAACTCGGTAGGTCGCTGACGCGTCAAGGCCTTCGAAGCGCATTGCGTTCGGCGTGATGCTTGGTGTTGAACGCAAGGTTGCCAGGGCGAAGATTGCTCTCGATTGGTCATGAGCTACAACTCCGTGAACAAATGTGCTGTCGTCAGGCTGCTCAACTCGCACCATTCGACCACCGTGCAATAGCTCACGGTTTTGTTTGTAGTAGTCAGCCCAGCCCTTGAGGGCGGTGCGCTCTTCATCGGTGGTCTGGGTTAGATCCCATTCAAGACCTGCGTGACCAAACAGCGCGGTAGAGGCGCGGAACGCCAATTCGTGGGTTCTAAAAGTTGTGTGAGCGTGGTGGGGGCCGATGTGCGAGCCGAGCAGTTCAGGCGGAATTGCGAATTGGGTGTAACGCTGAATGTATTGGCGCTCCAAAGCATCGTTGCAGTCTGAGGTCCAGAAGCGGTCAGCATGCTCAACCATTCCGAGGTCAATGCGGCCGCCGCCTGAAGCACAAGACTCAATTTCAAGCCCCGGATGACGTCGCTTGAGCTCGTCAAATAGGCGATAAATAGCTTTGGTTTGCTCACGGACAGCGGCCTTGCCAAAGTGCGCAGCTTCGGTGAGAGTGCGGTTGTGATCCCACTTGATGTAGTCAATTTCGTATTCAGAAAGAATTGCATCAACCTGACCAAGAACGTGATCAAAAGCGCCAGGATGCGTGATATCCAGCACCTGCTGAAGTCGGCCGAAAGGCGGAATGCGATCGCCAACTCGGAATATCCATTCTGGGTGAGCACGGTATACATCTGAATCAGGGTTGACCATCTCACCCTCGAACCAAAGCCCGAACTCCATGCCGCGTGCCTTCACAACGTCAATGAGTGGCTTCAAGCCGTTAGGCCAGGCATCCTTGCTGACAACCCAGTCGCCAAGGCCAGACTTGTCGTCGCGCCTAGAACCAAACCAACCATCATCAAGGACGAATCTTTCGACACCGATTTCTTGGGCAACATCAGCAAGAGCGGTTAGCTTTTCTAAATTGTGATCAAAGTAGACAGCCTCCCAAACATTGAGGCTGAGCGGCCGCGGCCGCACTTTGCTCGGGTGGTTTGGGCGTGATCGCAACCAGCGGTAGTGACGGTCGGTAATGCCATCGATGCCAACCTCGGAATGTGCCGCAATAACTACTGGCGCTTCATAGGTCTCGCCAGCGGCCAAAATTACTTCACCCGGCTGGAGAAGCTCGCCTGCCGCCATGGTGATTCTACCGGTGGCCATTTTTTCGATTAGGTGGCGAGTGTTTCCGCTCCACTGCAAACCAAGCGACCAGACTTCGCCCTGCTGGTATCCGGCCCCCGCAGCCATAGCCAACTGCACGATGGTGTAATCGTGACCAGAACGACCCTCGCGGCCTTCGCGAGCCCAAGTTCCTACCTGAATCGGGCGTCGCTGTGGTTGACGCTCCTTAACCCAACGACCGGTGAAATCCATGGTTTCAGCTGCGTAATCAGGCAGCGGCATAAACGTGGTCAGGGAATCAAGCGCAAAGTCGCCAGCACCGGTGTTTTTTACACTCTGCGAAACCTTTAGCACTCCGCCGGGTGCAAACTCGAAATTAACAGTTAGTTCAAGACCAGCTTGCTGATCTGCGCTGCGAACAAATAATGAGGTTTCAGTTTCAGATACTTCTACTACCTCAAACTTTTGAGACCAGTCCAAACCTGAACGGTGGCCAAGTAATGCTGGGCGCCCCAGAAAACCTCGGGCATTTTCGCGCCAGACACCAGGGTTTTGATAATCATCTAGGTCACCGTGAGGAACAGCCTCGCGAGTCGCATTAATAAAGTCTTGTTGACTGAAGCCTTGGCCTAGGCTGGCGCCCCAGTGCAAAACCACAGGAGTGCCGGTTGATAGGTCAACCACAATTGAAGCGCCGTCTGACTGCAGGTTAAAGAAGGTAGCTTGCGACATAGATTTTCTCGATTTCTAAAGCGTTTACAGCGAGATTCCATTGTTCCAAACAAACCGCCGGCTATGTAAGCAAATGCCAATTAAGTGAGGTTTTTTACAAACTTTTTTGCATCAACACAGTGCCCAGCCAGCGGCCAAACTTAAAGCCCACTTTGCCAAGGTGACCTTGGTGCTTGAAGCCAAAATGTTCATGAAGGGCAATTGATGATTCAGCGCCCTGGTCTGAAATTACCGCGACAATTTCACGCGCACCGGCTGCCTTAGCTTGATCAATAAGTTCAGCCAGCAACTTGGTTCCAACGCGTTTTCCGATTGCCGCTGGTCTCAAATAAATTGAATCTTCAACGGTGCGTTTGAATGCCGACTTTTGTCGCCAAGGGGCTACGTAGGCAAAACCCAGAGTCTGCCCTCCACCTGATTTGGCTACCAAGAACGGCATGCCCAAACTTTGTATCCAAGCGAATTTTTCTCTCCACTGCTCGAGTGACATCACATCTTCGTCGAAAGTGACTACCGAGTTGCGAATGTAATAGTTATAAATCTCGGCGCATTGGGGCAAATCAGCTTCAACGGCCTGCCGCACCTCAACTTCATTTGATTCAGGCTGGGCACCCTTAGCTTTTTTAGCACGCACCAATCTCCAGCGTGACTCGGAATCTAGAGGCATCTATTCACTTTCTCAACAAGCCCAATCGATCGACTTCAAACCAGCTTGCTGCAAGGCGTCATTGGTTCTAGAGAACGGCTTTGAGCCGAAGAAACCTTTACGGGCAGACAAAGGGCTCGGATGAGCAGACGCAATCACAACACAATCGCAGAGTGCCTGTCGTAGTTCTTGGGCCTGCGCACCCCAGAGAATGGCAACCAGGTTTCTACCCAACTGACGATTCAAAACTCGGATAACCCGGTCGGTGAACTCAGCCCAACCCAAATCAGAATGTGCGCCAACTTCAGAAACATCGGTGGTTAGGTGTCGATTTAGCAGCATTACTCCCTGAGCCGACCACTGGGTGAGATCACCCCCAGTTGAAATAGTTCGGCCAAGGTCGTCACGCAATTCGATCATGATGTTCTTCAAACTCCGTGGCAACGGATTTGTTCCCTGGGCAACTGCAAATGAAAGCCCGATAGCGTGACCGGCTGTTGGGTATGGATCTTGGCCAACGATCAAGACTCGAACGTCTTGAATCGGCAACTTAAACGCGCGCATGATGTTTGAAAAATCAGGAACAAACTCTGAACCGCTGGTGAGTAGTTTTGCCTCGATTTTTTCGAGTAAAGGACGGGAGTCTGCGAGCGCAATTTGCCAACTCTGATCCATCTGCTCGAACAACATGGTTCAAGCATATGCTCATTCGATTACCTTCTGTTGCTTGCACTGTTTCATCCGTGTGAATTTGCTCGTACGCTTTAGACAATTGCAATGTAAATGGAGGAAAGCATCATGAGCACTGACCCAAACAACTGGGGCTTTGAAACTGCACAGATTCACGCCGGTGCAGCACCAGACCCAACCACAAACGCACGCGTAACCCCGATTTATCAGACCACGGCATACACGTTCAACTCATCTGAGCACGCCGCCAAATTGTTTGGTCTAGCTGAATTTGGCAACATTTACACCCGAATCATGAACCCAACCCAGGATGTAGCCGAAAAGCGCATCGCAGCACTTGAGGGCGGAACCGCTGCCCTATTGCTGTCATCAGGTCAGGCAGCTGAGACGTTTGCAATTTTGAACATTGCACAAGCCGGTGACCACATTGTTGCTTCTTCGTCAATCTATGGCGGCACCTACAACCTGTTCAAGTACACCCTGCCAAAATTGGGCATCAACACAACTTTTGTTGAAAACCAAGATGACCTTGCTGAGTGGGCAGCGGCAGTTCAGCCAAACACCAAGGCGTTCTTTGCCGAGACCATCGGCAACCCGACGGTTGCCATTCTTGACATTGAAGGTGTTGCCAAAGTTGCTCACGAGAATGGTGTGCCACTTCTTGTCGACAACACCGTAGCAACCCCTTACCTCATTCGCCCACTCGAATTTGGTGCCGACATCGTCATTCACTCAGCAACTAAATTCTTGGGTGGTCACGGAACAGTGGTTGCCGGAGCGATTGTTGACGGCGGAAAGTTTGAGTGGAGCAAGTCAGACAAGTTCCCTGGCTTGACTACCCCAGACCCGTCATATCACGGCGTGAACTACACCGCTGCACTAGGCGACGCCATCGCTTACATCATCAAGGCACGCGTTCAATTGCTTCGCGACATTGGCGCCTCGATTGCTCCGGCAAGCGCTTGGCAACTTATCCAGGGCATTGAGACTTTGAGCTTGCGTGTTGAACGACACGTTGCAAATGCGCAGAAGATTGCTGAGTGGCTAGTTAAGCACCCACAGGTTGAAAGCGTGAACTATGCGGGTCTTCCGACCTCTCGCTGGTTTGAGGCTGGCAAAAAGTATTCGCCTAAGGGTGCCGGTGCAATTGTTTCGTTTGAGATCAAGGGTGGAGTTGCAGCCGGAGCAAAGTTTGTTGATGGCTTGAACCTATTTAGTCACGTGGCAAACATCGGTGACGTTCGATCATTAGTAATTCACCCTGCTTCAACCACTCACTCGCAGCTGACACCAGAACAACAGCAGAGCTCAGGCGTGACTCCTGGCTTGATTCGCCTATCTGTTGGTCTTGAGTCAGTTGATGACCTGATTGCCGACCTAGAAACAGCGTTCCAAGCAGCAAAGTAGGTTGAAGCCTTATAGGCTTAAACCGCTATGGAATTCCAAACGCCCGAGGACACCGTCCCGTCATCTTTCATCACGGATGAGCTCAGCCGACAACTAATCGGCCGCCCACCCGCGACCGGAGCATGGCGAGATGGTGACCCTTCGGGTGACCGCCAGTTCGCGCCCCTCTCAAACTTCAAACTTGAGAGCGGGCGTGTTCTAGCGTCTGCGCGAATTGCATTTGAAACCTATGGCGAGCTGAACCACGAGCACTCGAACGCAGTTCTAGTGCTTCACGCACTAACAGGCGACTCACACGCTGCTGGGCCAGCCAGCAAACAGCACCCGACCGAGGGCTGGTGGACCGACCTTATTGGCCCGGGTCTAGCTATCGACACCGACAAATATTTTGTTGTGGTGCCAAACATTCTTGGTGGTTGCCAGGGCTCCACCGGGCCGTCTTCGCTTGACACAAATGGCCGCGAGTTTGGCGCGATGTTCCCGTATCTAACAATTCGCGATCAGGTGAATGCGCAGCGTGAGTTTGCGCACACCATCGGAATCAAAAAATGGTCGGCCATCATCGGTGGCTCGATGGGCGGAATGCACGTTCTTGAGTGGGCAATCATGCACCCGGCTGAGGTTCAAAAGATTGCCGTAATTGCTGCACCTGCTATTTCAAGCGCTGACCAAATCGCGCTCAACTCAGTGCAGATTGAAGCCATCAAAACCGACCCGAACTTTAACGATGGCAACTATTACGACGCCAAGGCCGGCTTTGGGCCGCACCGTGGCTTAGCCCTAGCTAGGCGTATGGCCCTGATCAATTACCGTTCACCGGGTGAACTTAACGATCGATTCTTGCGCAGCTGGCAATCAGGGGTTAGCCCACTGGGTGGCGGCGGCAGGTTTGCGGTTGAAAGTTATCTAGACTTTCACGGCAATAAGTTCACACGCAGATTCGATGCCAACAGCTACATCACGCTAGTTGAAGCCATGAATTCACACGACGTTGGCCGTGGTCGAGGTGGCGTGGCGGAGGCTCTATCGACTATCAAGATTCCAAGCCTGGTTGTTGGCATTACAACCGACAGACTCTTTCCGATTCAAGACCAGCAATTGATTGCTGATCACATTGGTGGCCCACTGGTTGGTGGCGGACTTCGAGTGATTGAGTCTGCATACGGGCACGACGGCTTCTTGATTGAGCGCGATGTTGTTGGACCAATGATTGCTGAGTTGCTTGGGGCTTAGCGGCTAATCGCTACTTCAGCAGGTTTTGACTTGCTCAGGCCCGATAGTTTGATGTTGGCCCAAACTAAGAAACCAATAAGCAACAGGTTTCTCACGGTTAGCAAACCAATGCTGGTCCAGCCCATACCCATCAAGTCAAGGTAGAAAACTGGGTAAATCAAGTTGGTCAAAGACGCCAACACTAAACCTGTGATTATTGCGAAGCGCCATCCGTGTTGTTTGAAAATAATAAAAGCAATAATGGGCACCGCAAGCCAGCCTTGAAATTGCGGTGAACCAACCTTGTTGAAAACAATCAGGTCCAGCACAGCTGTCAGCGCGGTGGCAGCAAAAATACTATTTCGGTCGACCCCAGCCCGATAAGCCCTGACTGCCAGCCAAGCGGTGATCAAAAATGCCACCAACATCGCAGGGTTCATTAGCGAGGCAATCAATTCGACATTTTGGCCGTGTATCTGATTGGTCAACATCACCTGGTCAAAATAAATGTAGGTGTCTGGAACCCCCAATTTTGAAGCCCAGAGCCAAATAGTTGCAATTGGGGCCTCAACCTGGATTCCGCGATTTCCCTGCATCGTGAAGAAGCTGAACATTGAAGCATCTCCCCCGAGCACCCACCCAACAACCAAAATTGTGGCTGAGGTTGCAATGCCGAGCAGAACAATCATTTTGCGCGCCCTGTCAGCTACAAAAACGGCAAGAGCTGTCGCGATTGGCCAGATCTTTATCCATGCGCCAAATGTGAACAAAATTACCGCGGATCGAATGCGCCCAGCGCTCAGTGCCAAAACACCAAAAAGCGCTACTGCTGTTGCGACTGCGTCAATTCTTGCAATTGCAACCGGGCCGAGCAAAAAGATGAATGCCAGCCAAAACCAGGCGGCGATGAACCTTTGGCGGTCAGTTCGGCCAAACTGAACCAAGGTCAAGATGGCCATGGTGTCGATCACGATTAACAGCAAGATCCAACCGGTGAGCACATTGCCGCCAGCCAAAACCAGGCCAAGGACCTTTGCAAAGAAAATCGGAATTAGAGCCGGAAACGGGTAGACCCAGTCACGGCTTATACCCAACAGTTCAAAACCTGGCGTTGTGTCTAGCCACCAACCATAGAGGCTTACATCTGCCATCGGTGAGACCTCACCCCATAGCGGAAGCAGCACCAACAGAAGGGTGTGAACTGCAATAGAGCCGACTACTAGCGGAAAAGTCTTCAATAAAGCGGGCTGTCTAGTCGGCACGATAAATCTCACCAATCACCAATCGAATCGAGTTAGCCACATCGAGTGCGGCGATCGGGCCGTTGGCAGAAGCAATCTCGGCCGCACGCGAGTGCACCTTTACTGCAGCAGCAGCTACCTGAATAACAGTTAGCTCACCCGAGATAATTTCAGCGAAATTTGCAGCCAGCAATGCGCCCAAAATACCTGCTAAAACATCGCCCGTGCCAGCCGTCGCCAAAGCCGCTGGGCCTGGCGGGCAAGACCAAACATCCGTGCCGTTTGAAATGACAGTTTGGTTCCCCTTGAGCAAAACAGTTTGACCGGTGAGATTCGCCGCAATTTCAGCAAATTCTGCTGGGTCAGCCTCAATTTGTGCGCGTTCACAAGGATGCCCGAGGCGGTTCAGAAGCCTTGTCAATTCGCCGGCGTGTGGAGTCAAAACACAAACAGCTTCGACCAATGAGAAATCAACCAGGTCAAGAGCAGCGGCATCGAGAACCATGAGACCAGGTTGCTTTATGAGAGTTTCGATTCTTGGCAACTGCTCACCTGGTTCGGCCGCAGAAATTCCCGAACCGACAACCCAAGCTTGTGCCCTGCCGGGTTGAATTACTGCCTCTGGGCGAGTTTCTATAACCAGATTGCAGACCTCGGCAGGCCCCAAATAACGAACCATGCCAATGCCGGTGCGCATTGCCGCTGTAACGCCCAGAATCGCTGCGCCTGGGTACTCAACCGAACCCGTGACAAAACCAACCACACCACGCGAATACTTATCGTCTGATGCTCGTGCTGGCTCGATCACGGCTTTTAACAGGTTCTGCACTTGAATAGACTAACTACCAAGTGTTGACTGCCAGAGAAAGACCTTGATGACCAAGCTATTTGAACCGCTACAGATTCGCGAGCTTGAGATAAAAAACCGCATTTTTATCGCTGCAATGTGTCAATACTCTTGCGAGAACCAAGATGGCGTTGTTAACGACTGGCACATGGTTCACCTTGGTTCGCGCGCTGTTGGAGGTGCGGGCCTAATCATCACCGAGGCTACCGCGGTCAGCCCAGAGGGTCGCATTTCACCTTGGTGCCCAGGAATTTGGAACTTCGAGCAGGTCGCCGCCTGGGCTCGAATCAATAAATTCGCTCACGAGCAGGGCGCCATGACCGCAATTCAGCTAGCACACGCGGGTCGAAAAGGCTCGATCTATCGTGAATGGTCAGGCGAGGGTTCAGTGCCGATCGAAAAAGGCGGATGGACAACACTTTCTTCAACAGACAAGGCCTTCGACGGCTATGACGCTCCCCGACAGTTGTTTTCACACGAGGTAAAAGACCTGGTTGCCGACTTTGCGACCGCTGCGAAGCACGCGATGCTTGCCGGTTTTGATGCAGTCGAAATTCACGCAGCGCACGGCTACCTGATTCATCAGTTTTTGTCGCCACTAACTAACAAGCGCAAGGATGAATACGGTGGCTCGCTTGAGAATAGAGCTCGATTCCTTATTGAAATAGTCGAGGCTATCCGTGAAGAAGTTGGTCAGCGAATGCCAATTTTTGTAAGGTTCTCGGCTACAGATTACAAAGAACGCGGCTGGGATGAAAAGCAAACCGCTCAAGTGGCAAAGTGGTGTGCAGAGGCTGGAGCAGATTTGTTTGACATCTCAACCGGTGGCTTGATTACTGGTGTGCAGATTCCGACCGGCCCTGGATACCAGGTTCCAATTGCTGAGTTCGTGGCTGATCAAGTTGACCAACCAGTGGGAGCCGTTGGTCAAATCACCACAGGTGCACAGGCCGAGCAAATCTTGCAAGACGAAAAAGTTGAAGTCATCTTGATTGGCCGGGCTAGCCTGCGCGACCCTTATTGGCCATTGAGAGCCGCCCACCAAATGGGTGTTGAGGTCGAGTGGCCAAAGCCTTATCGTCGTGGAAAGTTTCCTGAAGGCGAGTAATTAGCGCTGAGTTGCGTCGTTTACTTCGCCAACCAGCTCTTCGAGGATGTCCTCAAGGAACAGGATTCCTACAACGTCACCGGCTTTATTGAAGGCTTTCGCCATGTGTGCATCAACACGACGCATGCTGGCTAAGGCGTCTTCAAGTTCCATCGTCGCTGGAAGTGAAATCAGCGACCTGACGCGTTTGGCCGGAAATGCATCTCTAAATTCGTCTTCTCGAAGATCAATGACATCTTTGAGGTGCAGGTA
>JACCDN010316666.1_pt1 | contig 18222 bp, 16 predicted proteins | sample 7441691 | NCBI WGS metagenome assembly JACCDN01 (sample SAMN15323439, study PRJNA562643) | freshwater metagenome | isolation source: river surface water | place: USA:Blue River Watershed | collected 2017-08-16
TAAATCAGACTAATGAATTTCAAGACGAGGGCTTGAGCAGCGTAGTAATCTACGAAAGCAGTAGCCGAGATCTGCAAAATTCGTTTGTATCATTTAAAATGAGACTTGGTATTACTCTTATGAAATTAAATTGGTATCACCACGTGCCAATTTTATATGGCACAGCAAAACGCGATATATATTTGGGAACATCGTTCAAAACTTCTGCACTTCTACGAATTCTCCAGGATTCAAATTACCTAGTTCATACTTACCGTATTTAGTCCGAATTAGACGATTCACTCGAAGAGAAAAATACTCAAAGATTTTTCTCACCTCTCGGTTTTTTCCCTCTTGTAAGGTAATTTCGAACCATGAATTTGTTGTACCTGCCGAAATTAATTTGATTATTTTAGGAGTATAAACAACATTATTAATTGTTATTTGATAGGGTTTTTTCTGCTTAATATAGGTTACTAAGCTTGAGATATCGCCATATGCCCTTACTTTATATACTCTATCAAAATTATTGCTTGGCAATTCAAATTTTCTAGCGAGTGCTCCGTTATTTGTTAGTAACAATAATCCCTCACTATTTAGGTCTAGCCTACCTACAGAGATTACTCTTGGTAGTAAGCCTTTTAAACTGTCGAACACTGTGGGCCGATTTTGAGGATCATTGTGGGTTGTAATAAGTCCGACTGGTTTATAATATAGCCAAATTCTTGTTTTTTCGATTAATGTTATTATTCTTCCATCTATTTCTACGATGTTTTTTGATGTGACATTTATCGCTGGAGTAGTTACTATTTTTCCATCTATTTTTACTCTACCCTCAGTGATCATCTTTTCAGCTTGACGTCTTGAGCAAACACCAGCCGCAGCAATATATTTTGCTATTCGACCAGAATCATCCATAATCACACTACAATATTGACTATTTTTTGTGGGACGATGATAATTTTTTTAATTTCCATACCTTCTATATGTTTTTGAATTATCGGAAGATTAATAGCAATTTTTTTTATTTCTTCTTCAGTAGCACAGGCAAGGAAATCATATTTAGCTCTTAATTTGCCTCCAACCTGCAGAGCCATAGTATAAGTGCTAACTTCCAGTTTTACCTCATCAAAACTAGGCCAATTATTTTTATATAAAGGAATGCTATTACCGATTTTTTGCCAAAGCTCTTCGGTAATATGAGGAATGAAAGGGTTTAGTAATTGAGTAACGATTTGAATGCCAAAATAACTAGTCTTTAGGTCTCCTGATTCTTTAGAGATTTCATCTGTAATATGATTAAATAATTCACGAATTCTGGCAATCGCTTTGTTCAAACGATATGCAATAATATCTTCCGTAACATTTTTTATAGTAGCATGAATTTGACTCTCAAGTACCTTATTACTAGTAGATTTATTTTGATATTCAGCTTCTAAAGATAATTGTTTTTGTTTTTCGGATAAACTAAAAATTTTTTGAGTTTGATCAAACAATCTTGCAACAAATTTTTTACATCCAGAGACCCCAGCCATTGACCATTCTAAATCTTTTTCAACTGGACTATCTGAGAGAACAAACAGCCTAATTGCATCTGCTCCATATGAATCTAGCATTTTTTCTAAATCTACAACATTCATTTTGGATTTACTCATTTTTTCCAATTTACCTTCAAATACCTGCTCTCCAGTGTTTTTATGAAATAATTTACCATCCTTAGTTTCAACTTCATCTGGCTGTAACCATTTACCAGATTTATCTTTATAAGTTTTGTGCAGGACCATCCCCTGAGTTAGAAGACGTTTAAATGGTTCACGAATGTTTAAATATCCAACATCAGCCATTGCTTTGGTAAAAAATCTGGAATAAAGCAGGTGCAATATTGCGTGTTCTATACCGCCAATATACTGATCCACTGGCATCCAGTAGTCGCAGTCATTTTTGCTGACCATTTCTTGACTATTAATATTACAAAAACGAGCAAAATACCAAGATGATTCAAAAAAAGTATCAAATGTATCAGTTTCTCTCGTTGCGTTACCATAACATTTTGGGCAACTTACATTTTTCCAAGATGGATGATGATCAAGAGGGTTGCCTGGTCTATCAAAACTGACATCTTCTGGTAGCATTACGGGAAGATCGCTAGTTGGAACAGGCAGAGTGCCGCATTCGTCGCAATAAATTATTGGAATGGGACATCCCCAATATCTTTGCCTAGATATTCCCCAATCTCTGAGGCGATAATTAATTTTACGGCTGCCAATAGCAAGTTCCTCAAATTTGTTTATAACCACTTGCCTTGCTTCTTTAACTGTTATGCCATCTAGAAATGAGGAATTAATGATGATGTCATCTTCTTGGTAGGTATAAGCTCCGCAAGTTAAATCAATTTTACTAGTTTTATTATCAGCAATTTGTTTTATCGACAAATTCTCCATATTCTGAACTAATTCAAAATCTCTTTGATCATGAGCAGGACACCCATAAATAGCACCAGTACCATAATCCATGAGCACAAAATTAGCGATAATAATTGGTAATTTTATATTTTTGTCGAAAGGATGCCAAGCAAACAAACCTGTGAATATTCCTTCTTTTTGAGCTTTTTCAATATCAGATTCCGCAGTAGAATTATGCTGACATTTAGCAATAAATTCTTTAATTTTATCAGTTTTTTTGATCTTCTCAATAAAAGGGTGATTATAGGCAATTGCTACAAAGCTGGCACCAAAAATTGCCTCTGGTGTTGTTGTATATACCTCGATTTTTTGATCGCTGTCTGTTACTGTAAAATAGAAACTAGCACCTTCGGATTTACCAATCCAATTTTTTTGCATGGTTTTAACATTTTCCGGCCAGTATTCTAAACTATCTATATCATTTAACAGCTCTTGGGCATAATCTGTTATTTTTAGAAACCATTGGTTTAAATATCTTTTTTCAACAAGAGCTCCAGATCGCCAACCGCGTCCATTTTCTACCTGCTCATTAGCAAGCACAGTCTGATCTACCGGGTCCCAGTTAACAGTTGATTCTTTTTGGTAAGCTAGGCCTTTTTGCAAAAGATCAATAAAGAATTTTTGTTCATGCTTATAATATTCTGGATCGCAACTTGCTATTTCTCTTGTCCAATCGTAAGAAATTCCGATAGGCTTTAGTTGCTTTTTCATGGCATCGATGTTTGAGTAAGTCCAGTTGCTAGGATGTGATGAATTAGCAATTGCAGCATTCTCGGCCGGTAATCCAAAAGCATCAAAACCCATTGGATGCAATAGATTATAACCTTTCGCTCGAAAAAATCTTGCTATTACGTCACCAATTGAGTAATTACGCAAATGCCCGACGTGAAACTTCCCGGAAGGATATGGGAACATCTCAAGAACGTAACATTTTGCCTTATTAGGATCAATAGCTGCAACGAATGCATCAGCTTTGCTCCAGGCATTTTGCCATTTTAATTCTATTTCTTTAGTGTTCATAAGAGTAGTTTATTTATCTGCTTGATACAGAGCTCTTGCTTTTCTAATGATTTTATCTTCCAGAATACCACCAATTGCTGATTCTTTGTAATCTTTCGACCATTTATTACCAATTTTAGTTCTTTCATAAGCTTTAACATTCAATGCTTCAGAACTTATCACCTCATCTTTGATGAATACATTAATCTTAAATTGTGTATTAGGTTGACCCTTAGGGTTATACCATTCAGTGATTATTACTCCGCCCATACTATCTGCTGACGTCAGGGGAGCAAAATCAAGAACATCCAAAGCCGCTTGGTAAAGATATTTATTGACACTACCAATTTTTGATTTCGTTGCGATGCTCTTAGTTTTACCTGGTCTAAAAACGACCCCTTCACCCTGAAGCAAAGAACCCATTTCCTCCGTTTCTTTTTCAACTCTTGATTTGGGATAGTCGCCAGCTAAACTTGAGGTTGTATAAACTAGTAACAGAAATAACAGAGAACAGAACCTAATTTTCATAGTATTAAACATTATATTTTGAAGTTGTTTTGATGGTTTTTATACATCAATTATAGAAATATAATTCTTTTTGTAAATAATACAACTAAAAAAGAAATCATAGAAAGCTAGCATAATGATTTTAAAAAATATGTTTTTTTAATTTGCTATAGTTACCAACATTTTCGAGTATTTTTTAATCATCTCCACCCCAGGTTGGTCAAATGGATTAATTTGCATTAAGTGACTAATTGTAATTATTTCAAACATTGAATGACATATTATTGCGCCTAGAGACTGGGCAGATAAATCTTTTAAAATAATGCTTCTTATAGGAAGCTCTTTAAGGTTAAGAGCACTGATAGTTGCATCAAAATTTGCTTTGTTAATTTCAGATAGTTGTCTATTTGCTAAATATTCTAATTCAGTTAAGTTACCAAATTTACTAGTTTTATATTGTTGTGGAGTTTGCTTGATTTCATTGATATAAAAAAAAGTAAAATACTTATCTTTTGGCCCATCTAAATATAATTGTAACATACTATGCTGATCGTTTGGTCCAAGGCCTTTTAAAGGAGTATAACCTTTCCCATCTTTACCTAAAGATTCCGCTATAATTTGTGAATACCATTCTAAAAATGGTAAAAATCTCTGTAGATAGCCAATATTTACTAATATAGTTTTGTTGGAATAATATATTGAGCTAGCACTTAATAGTGGTTTGCTTTCGGCCAAATTGGTACAAAAATCATCGATAACTTTATTTGCACCTGATAGATAACTTAGCATATCAATATCAGCAATTAAACCAATCAACAAAGACACGGAAGATAGGCCACAATATCTACCGCTGATTCCCTCTTGATGAGCTATTAAAGTACCGCCAATTTCATTAGCTATATCTTTTAATGTGCCGTTTTTAAGATTAGTAATGAAAAATGACCTATTATCAAGATCTGTAATATTATTTTGTTCATATTCCCTAATCACACAGCCAACTAAAGAGTTAGTTTCCAAAGTATTGCCAGAGTTGCTAATTGCAATAAAGGCTGAGTTTTTTATGTCTATGATCGACATTAAATCAGCAAAAAAAATGGGATCAGTATTATTTAAAAAATGTATTTTTGGAGAGTTTTTATTTTGCCCTAAAAAACTGATTAGCATTTGTGGATTAAGTGCTGCTCCCCCCATACTAATAACAATTATATCAGAAAAATTATCTTTTATTTTCTTAGCCAGCTTAGCACAATCCTGAAGGGCATCATATGATTCTTGTTTTTTAAAAATGCGATAATATGGATTATCGGAGTTTATGCTACTAACTACTGATTTTGCAGTATCTACTAGTAATTGATCGTTTTTGTTTTTAGAATCAAGATTGTAATATTCTATATTATACATTTCATTTTTAATTTTTTACAGTAAGTCCATGCTCAAGAGGCAAAATAATTCTCATATATTTAAAGCCAAACTTATCTAATAGCCAATCTATAGGGATATTAATTTGCTCGAAACTAGTTTTCCATTTTTCCGCTTGTTGGATAATTTGAGTATGCGACGGTAATTGATCATTAGTAGCAATTATTACCATATTTCCAGTAGTCAAATTAATAACATTGGTAAAAGCTTTTTGATATAAATCTGATTCTAACTGATAATATTTACTTTTTGTACCAAAACTGTTAATCACTACAATCCCAGTTTTCGTTAGAATCTTCTTAATATTAGCTACAAATTCTGTAGTCAAAAAATTTGGAGGAACATAATCTTCGGTAAAAGCATCAATGAATATTAAATCGTAAGTTTCGTCTTTTGCTTTCTGAACAAAGTCGAATCCATCTTGAGTAAAGATTGTAACATTATTATTTGGTTTAAATAAGAAATATTTTTCAGCAATAGTAATTATATCTTGATCAATCTCTACAATATCAATTTCTGTATTCGGTAATATCTTCATCAAGGCTTGTGGAAAACTTCCACCACCAAGTCCTATAATTAGAATTTTTTTAGGCTCTGGTTTGATATATAAAGCAGCAAAAAACATTCTGGTGTAGTTAAAAAGTAGTAATTCGGGTTGATTTAGATCTATACAACTTTGAACAACAGGCGTAGGCGGAGGAACAAAAGATAAGCATCTTATGTTATTTTCGTCAAAAACCCATTTTTTACTATATTTATTTGCGCCATTGTACAAAATTGACTGTGGCTCAATTGACTGTGATTCAGCGGAAACTAAGAAGCTGTATAATACTAAAATTATTAACGCAATCTGGTGTCTAAAGCTCATAGAAAATCTCAATCAAGATACACAATTTAAAGATATATTTTGTTTAAGTCGTGGCTGGGACGAGAGGTCTCGAACCTCTGACCTACGATACCAAAAACCGTTGCTCTACCAACTGAGCTACGTCCCAAATAGTTTAACAAAATTTGCGATACCTTAATAGTCAAGAGTTTATATCAATAATTTATTACGCCGTCAATAACTCAAATGCTTAAATATGAAAGTTTTGCAATTGCTTCTGATAAAACTAGTATTATTTAAGTATAGCAAATTAAACTAGTTGCTGTTATAGCGCAATTTTTTTAAAGATTTAGCTATAAGCACATATAATTTGTTAATATGTTAACATTATATGCGATATTATGTATTTAGGTTATAACTTGAAATAATAAAACCCGTAATTTGATCAAACATAGGTTGTCAGCCGATGAAAAAATTTTGGATTTGTTTATACTTCTTTAGCTTCGCGGTATCAGTCATCCTACCTTATATAGCAAAAGCTGCTATTGTAGGCAGATCTAATAAAGCTACTATTGATATTACCGCAACTGTTCAACCTTCTTGTACAGTTGTTGCAGGAGATCTTTATTTTGAAATAACTAATTTTAGCAAAAATCAGTCTTATCAAGGTACAGCGGCTCTTAACGTATTATGCACTAAAGATACCAAATTTGTTATTGGCTTAGATAATGGCACTTCACCTGGGGCTACTGTCTTGAATCGTAAAATGAAAAATAGATCTAGTTACCTAAACTATTCTCTTTATAAAGATAGTAGTAACATTATGGTTTGGGGTAATATTGGCGGAAATTCTCTAGTTGGCGTTGCTACTGGTCAAAGGCAAATTTTTATCATTTACGCAAAAATACCAGCAGGCCAAAAATCTGTACCTGGAAAATATCTAGATAGTATCAGTGTAACAGTAAATTTAGGTAGTGATTCCACAAGATTATCGTATCAATTATCCGTACCAATGAATGTTATACTCAAAAACACCGAAACACCCGGATACAATAATAGGTGATTTTAAATATTTGGTTTAGCAAGTTATAGTTTTACAAAAAATTAAGCACTGTTTTTTTATCACAAAACATAAATAATTAAAAATTTTTAAAACTAATAATATGAATTTACTATTTCCATTTTTAATAGTAAGTTATCATCAATTAGTCAACTATTAGGCGAAATATAGTGAGCCAGGATAGTTGCTGAATTGTTTTTTAACCTGCGAGGAGTATTATGACTTTTACAAAACGAATAAAATATTTTTGCAATTATTTTGTTACGGCAGTTGTGACAATAATTAGTGCCTTGATGCCTATAAACACATCTTCTGGAGCAACTTCAACAGCTACTTTCCAGGTGACTGCTACGGTTGCAAGTTCATGTACAGTAGCTGCTACTAACCTAGCTTTTGGTAACTACACTTTGGCTCAGTTAGATGGAAGTTCTACAATAACAGCAACATGTACTAATGGCACAACTTATAGCATTGGTTTAGATGCTGGTACTTTTTCTGGTGCTACTACTAGCACTCGTAGAATGACTGGACCTTCAGCATCTGGGCTTAGTTATTCTCTATATTCAGATTCTGGTAGAACAACTAATTGGGGAAACGTGACTGGTAGCTGGGTATCTGGCACTGGGACTGGTGCAGCACAAACTTTAACTGTATATGGAAGGATTCCGGCAAGTCAAACTGCGTCAATAGGTAATTACGCAGATACAGTAACAGTAACAATAACATTCTAACTAACTTATAAATGAGAAATAGATTATGAAAAAAAGTTTTTACAAGGCGTTAAATTTATTGCTTCTTTGTGTTTTACCGAGCTTTGCTTATGCATCTTTTACTATTACTCCGGTCAAACTAAAAATTAACAAGGATGAGAAAATTGCAGCTCTAACATTGAAAAATGATAGTAACGAAGTTAAGAATTTTCAGCTGATAGTTTACAAAGTAGAAAATGAACGTGGTAAAGAAATTTTAAAAGAGACAAAAGACTTAACAGTTACTCCTGTGATGTTTAAGATAGCACCAGGCAAAAGCCAGTTGGTTCGGATTGCAATTAAAAACAAAATGTATAGCGTCATGGAGGATGGCTATAGAGTTTCTGTCAAAGAATTGCCACGTAAAATAAATGCAGAAGGTTCTCGTGTTCAGTTGGTTACTGAATTTAAGGTTCCTGTATCAATAGAGGCTGAAGAAATTGAGGCTCACAAAGATGTTGAGGCTCACAAAACTCACAACAATAAGTAAGGAGGATTTTATCTGGAATAAATTGGAGGTGTTATCCAGGCACAAACCTGTCAGTTTGTAAAGATCTAATAGGATTTGTAGTCGTTTAATTTAAATTTGGAATTAAGGAGAAGCAGCGAGCTAAGCTTAAAAAATAAGTATAGCTAAAGAGCAGAGACTTAGACAAATTCAAGGCAGATGGCTGTAGTTACGAGATAACGCTTCCAATTTATTCCAGATATATAGTAGCACGGCAAAATATAAGTAGTTTCAAAAGAAGTCCAGTGATGAGGCGGTTTATAGGTGTTTTTGCCTACAAAACCGCAGACGAGCATCTGCTTTTTGCAAAAGCTAAGTGAAGCTGATTCTTATTCTGCAATTTACTTGAGAAATAGGCTATTTGATGCAAAAATCATCTTCAGCAATTAGACTTCCTGGGAAACTCGCTACTGCAAGGCAAGCGCAAGAAGATCACGGAGCGCAACACGGCAGCATACTTAATGTAGGTGAGGATTTGAGCGCTGCATCGACGAAGCAATTGACCCCAGAAGTAGAGTTTCCCAGCAAGTCTATTATGGTAAAATGTAGCTGGATAGTTCTTATATCAAGCTTTATGTATTCAATAACATGTCTGGCAAATGAGATACCAGATTCCTTGCCAGATTCCATTGCTAATGAATATAAACAAAATATTACTGCCCTACCTAATCAGGAGCAGTTGGTTCAAGATGAGTCTGGATTGATCAAAATGAGAGATGGCAAAAAATACGAAGAATCAATAGTTTCTTTAAAGGTGAATTATGAAGAATCGGATTTGCTGTCAACAATATTGAAAGACGAGTCCAATAATTTACTAGTTTTAGCTGAGGATATGACTCCTTTTGAGATTAAAGAAGAGTATTTAGATCGTACTGTCGTAAATTTAAATGATAAAAAATATATTAACATTACTTCTCTTGATGGGGTAGAGTATAATTTGGATTCAGAAGATTTAGCTTTGGATATAACTATTCCAGCTGAGCAAATGAAAATTCAGTATTTTAATACTATAAAAAATCCGTTAACAGACGATATTAGTGGTAAACCAGCTAAAGGGGCTTTTTTAAACTATGATTTAATTCTCTCTAGAAATGAAAATGCTGAATATATATCAGGTTTGAATGATTTTAATTATTTTAATGACCAAGGAGTGTTATTTAACAGCTTTTTTATAAAAAGAGAAATGACGAATTTTTCTTTTGTTAAAACGAAAAATCGTAAGAAAGAAAGTGCTCAGCTTACTAGGCTTGAAACTAATTGGACTTTTGATAATGTAAATGATATGGCAAGAATGCGCATTGGTGATAGTTTGACCAAAGCAGCTGATTGGTCAGGTAGTACTAGGTTTGTGGGTTTGCAATATTCCACTAATTTTTCTGTTCGTCCAGATTTAATAACTCGTCCGCTGGCTAATTTTCAAGGTAGGGCAGATCTGCCAACTATATTCGATGTATATGCAAATGCTATACCGATTTATCACGGAGAATCAAGAACTGGAGATTTTAATATAGCCAATCTACCAACTATGACCGGCAAAGGTGAGCTAATGGTAAAAGCAAAAGATATTACTGGTAAAATACAAACAATTGTCATTCCATATTATTCTGCACCAACTTTGCTAAAAGCTGGATTATCAGATTATTCTTTCGAAGTTGGTAAGGAAAGAAAGGAATTTGGTCTTACTAGCAATAAATATGATAATTTTATAACTGGTGCTAGTTACAGACATGGTATAAATGATTATTGGACTTCTTCGGTACATTTTGAATCATTGCAAAATTATGCTTCAATTGGTACTACTCACGATGTGCAAATTGGTGATTATGGTTTAATTACAACTTCTGTTGCCACTAATATTCACAATATAAATAATTCTCAGAAAGGATCTTTAGGCTATAATTACCAGACTGATAGATATAATTTTAGTGCTAATATTAGCCAAAATGGCAAAAATTACGCTGATATTTACAATGTTTCTGGAAGATTTTCCTCCAAACCTAGTTACCAAATTTCTGCAGGTTATAATCACCAAAAATTTGGCAGTGTTTCTGTTGGTTTTCTATCATTTATGACTAATAACATTAATTCCCAGGATAAGCGGGTGAAAATATTATCAACTAGCTATGAAAAAAATATTACCAAATATTCTTTCGTTCGTTTTACTGTTGGTGGGAACTTAGCCAATAGAAGAAAAGAGAGTTTTGCTTATTTGTCTTTCAATGCTAATTTAGGTGCTAAGAGCCTCTCTTTAAGCAATTCTAACCAAAATGGTGTTACTACTAAGCAATTTCAATATTCATCTCCTGTAGGTAAAAAGCTAGGTTGGGGATATAGGACATCTCTTATAGAAGGACGAACACATGATTATGATTTACAATTAGATAGATACGGGGAAAAGGGAAATGCTTCTCTGTTCATGTATCGTTACGGAAAATCATCAGTACAGCAATTAGAGTTAACAGGAGGTGTTGTTTACATGGATGGTGGCATTTATCGTACTGGGCCCATTTACAATAGTATAGCTTTAGTTAAAGTAGGAGATCTTCCTGGTGTGCCTGTATACAATAATAACATGCTAGTAGGTTATACTAATAGCAAAGGAAAAGCATTGGTTCCAGATGTTCTTCCTTATGTGCCATCAGAGATACGATTAGATCAAAGAAAACTGCCTCTAGATGCCAATTTTTCTGAAATAACTGTCAAAACTGCACCAAAGTGGAAAACGGGAGTAATTGTTGATTTTGAAATTTACAAAGCAAAAAACGCTCAGATGACCTTAGTCGATAATCATCGTAAAATCGTGAATTTTGATAGAGATGTTATTATTGAAGGTATAAAAGATCAATTATTTGTTGGGTATAACGGTAAGGTATATATAACTGATATTGGTAATTTAACTTTCTTAAAAGGTAAAGCTTGCGAAGGAGACGAGTGTTGTAGTTTTAATGCGCCGGTAGACGATAGTTCAAAAGATCCAATATTAGATTTAGGAGAGGTAATATGTCATTAATAAATGCTTGTAAATTATTTAAAATTAATTTCGTGGTACAAAATCTTTTGGTTTTGATGGTAGTAACAGCTGCGTTACTATTCTCTGCATCAATTGCTCGTGCTGATGATAAGGGATATAAATGCAGCTTAATAACATATAATATTAATTTTGGTACTTTCTATCCTTATGATACTACCCCTACGAGTACCATTGGTACGCTGCAGGTTACTTGCAAGGCTAATACCGGTAATACTAATGTTTCGTATAACATTACTTTTAGCCCTGGTGGGTCTGGTAGCTACTCATCAAGACTTGCATATAACGGCACCAAAACTATTTCGTATAATTTATATCGAAATAGCACTTTTGTTCAAATTTTAGGCACAGGAGCAGGTGGTACTTATAGGTTTTCCAATGGTTATCCGCTTGCTGGTAATCAATCTCGAACTGATAGTTTCCCTATTTATGGAAAAATTCCTGTTCAACCCTTAGCAGTACCAGGATTTATTTATATCGATACTATCACTGCCACTTTGACGTATTAGCATTTTGTTGTAATAATCACACTAGCTTTATTGTATAATGTTTGTTAATTGCTAAGATAAGTCGTCAAGACTAGAAAAGATGGGTAAGTCTGAGCTAATATAGCGGAATGTAATCAACTACGTATGTGGCAACTATAGTGAATTAGATTTGGTATGAAAAAGTGATTTTCGCTATAGCTAGGTTGGCTTTTTCTGAAAATAAATAATTTAAGCTGAGATATGAATATGAGAATCTTAAGAAATTTTATCGTTGCCTTTATAACTGTTGTTTCTAGCAACGCTCTTGCTTCGAAATCGACTGAAGTTGATAAGTCAAATGATTATTACGCCAATTATTACGAAGATGAAGGTTCGCTATTGTTTAAAATCAGAGGTTTTTACGCCGCTACAAATTCGAAAATGAATGGATTGCCTGAGCCAACTAATCCTGGAGCTTCAAAACCCGGAAGAATAGCCGAAAGTGGTTATGGGTTTGATACAGCTATGACGATATTTATGACGGATAATATTGCTGCTGAAGTTTCGCTTGGTCTTGGTTTTTATAAAACCAAATCTTCGGTATTATCAAAGGCTGTAAGTGCATATGGTGTTAGCGGCACAGCTGAAATGGGAAAAAGAAATCAGATTTTTATGGTGCCAGTTACCCTGACAGCTCAGTATCATATAGCTCCATTCGGGGCTATTAGGCCTTATGTTGGTGGTGGTATTAACGGCACTTACATGCATACACGTTCAAAAGCTATTAAGGTAAATAGCGGTGCTGGGCTAGTATTGCAAGTGGGTGTAGATTTTATAGCCAAAGATGATACTTTATTTACTTTCGATATTAGGCAATATTTCTTGAAATCAAAAGTTACTTTCAAAAAAGGGTTTCTTGGTTCAGCTGACAATGTAACTTCAAAGGTTAACTGGAATCCGCTTGTAATTTCTGCTGGTTTCGGCTTTAAGTTTTAATAAGTTTTAAGTGTCTTTAATTTTAGATCCGTCTGTAGATGGATGGCTTAATTTATATAAACCCAAATCTATTAGTTCTGCAAGAGCTGTAGGGCTTGTTAAAAGCTATTTCAAAAATCATAAGATTGGGCATACTGGCACTTTGGACCTAGAAGCAGAGGGAGTGCTGCCCATCGCGATTGGTCAAGCAACTAAGCTAGTTAGTATTTTAATGGATAGTGAAAAACAATATTTGTTTACCATCCAATTTGGAGCACAAACGACTACCGGTGATTTTGCCGGGGAGATTATAAATAAAACAGATATTATACCCTCAGAAATCCAATGTCAGCAAATATGTGCTAAGTTTATTGGTAATATCTGGCAAACTCCCCCGGCATATTCAGCACTAAAAATTAACGGTGTCAGAGCTTATAAATTAGCAAGAGAAAATAAAAAATTTGAAATAAAAAAGCGTCCTATAACAATTTATGACCTAAAATTGATTGAATATGACGATAAAACCAAATGCGCTACTTACATTGCCAATTGTTCTAAAGGTACTTATATCAGAACGTTAGCAGAAGATATTTCTTTGTCCTTGCATAGTTTGGGATTTGTGATAGAATTGCGCCGCAAAGAAGTTGGGATATTTAATGAAAAAAACTCAATAAATATCTTAGACTTAAATGACAAGACTTTTGATGAAGCACGCGTACTAATTAAAAGTAAATGCTTGAAGGTTGAAGATGTACTAGACGACATCCCGGTACTTGAAGTGGATAAATTGATGGCCCAAAAAGTTAGATATGGACAGCAATGTGAATTTGAGAAAGTGAAAAATCATGATCAAATCTGGCTTAAATATAACGGTAAAATTTTGGCTATAGGTAGTTTATCTAATGGAAGCTTCAAATCCTCAAGAGTGTTTAACTATATAGAAAATGGAGAAAAATGATGTCGATACAAGTAGAAGTTAAAGCGAAATTAATTACAGAATATGCAAATACTCAAAATGACACAGGTTCTGTTGAGGTGCAATGTGCTATTCTTTCAGAAAGAATTAGTAATTTAACCGAACATTTAAAAGTTAATCATAAGGATTTTTCCTCAAGAAGAGGGCTTTTAATGTTAGTAGGACGTAGACGCAGGTTGCTTAATTATTTAAAAAGCAAAAGCCTTGATAGATATGTCAAATTAATAAATAAACTTGGCATTAGAAAATAGATTTTATGGGGGGCCTTTTCAAGGGCCCCTCATTGTTTGTTGTCAAGAGTTTAGTAATAATGCTTGAATTTTATTTGTAAGATAGATTTGATGTTAAGAGCAAGCAGGCGTAGAATATAGTGAGGATACGGATTCTTAAAAATAAAAAAACAGTTTTTGCAAGTATTAAGTTTAAGTTTTAAGTATAAATAAATTATAACCAGATAATAATATAAACAGGTATATGGATGTTTAATGAAATAATAAAGAAAATTGATTGGAATGGTGGTACTCTTGAATTATCCACTGGGAAGATAGCGCGTCAGGCAGATGGCGCAGTAATGCTAAGAATGGGCAATGCAGCAATTTTATGCACGGTAGTTAGTGCAAAGCAGGTAAAAGAAGGCGCAGATTTTTTTCCCCTAACGGTTAATTATCAGGAACGTTCTTATGCTGCTGGCAAAATCCCTGGTGGATTTTTTAAAAGAGAAGGCAGAGGTAGTGAAAAAGAGATATTAGTTTCAAGATTAATTGATCGTCCTATAAGACCATTATTTCATCCTGGTTTTTTAAATGAGACTCAAGTTTTGTGCACAGTTCATTCTTATGATGCTAAATATAATTTAGATGTTTTATCTTTAATAGGAGCATCAGCTGCAATTGCTATTTCAGGTGTGCCTTATCTTGACATAGTTGCTGCAAGCAGGGTTGGCTATATTAATGGAGAATATGTACTAAATCCTTCAATTGAAGAACTAGTAAACAGCAAACTAGATCTAGTTGTTGCTGGAACAAAAGATTCAGTAATGATGGTAGAATCTGAAGCATCGCTGCTTACTGAGGAGCAAATGCTTGAAGCAGTAAAGTTTGGTCATAAAGGATTCCAGCCGGTGATAGAGTTAATTGAAGAACTTAAACAAGTAGCTGGCAAAGCAGCTTGGGAAGTTAAAGAGTTATTTCCAACCAAACTTAAGGATCAGATAAGGGAGTTAACAAAAGACACTATTACTGAAGCTTTTGCACTCAAAATAAAACAAGAAAGATATGCTATAATCGATGATATAAAAGCAGCAATGATAGAGAAATTTACTTCTGATGCAGAATATAGCTCTGTTGCTGTAAGTTTCGCTTTTAAGGAGATAGAATCTGAGGTTTTACGCGCAGATACCTTAAGAAAAAGAACTAGAATTGATGGTAGAAAACCAGATGAAATCAGGCAAATAGAATGTGAAACATCATTACTATCAAATACACATGGTTCAGCTTTGTTTACAAGAGGTGAAACTCAAGGGTTAGTAATAACTACTCTTGGTACTGGCCAAGATGAGCAAATTATTGATGCTTTGGAAGGAGAGTATAAAGAATCATTCCTATTAAACTACTTATTTCCACCTTATTGCGTTGGTGATGCTACGCCCCTTAGGGCTCCAACTAGAAGAGAAGTTGGACATGGGAAACTAGCTTGGAGAGCCTTAAAAAGAGCTCTACCTGCAAAATCTGAGTTTCCTTATACAATAAGAGTAGTCTCCGAAATTACAGAATCTAATGGTTCATCTTCAATGGCAACAGTTTGTGGTGGATCAATGTCTATGATGGATGCTGGAGTTCCAATGCTAGCACCAATTTCGGGTATTGCTATGGGACTTATTAAGGAAGGAGATGATTTTATAGTTTTATCAGATATTATTGCTGATGAAGATCATTTAGGTGATATGGATTTTAAAGTTGCAGGTAGTAGAGAAGGTGTTACTGCATTGCAAATGGATATTAAAGTTAGGGGTATTACCTTTGAGATCATGGAAAAAGCTCTAGAGCAAGCCAAAGCCGGGCGTATCCATATTTTAGATAAAATGGCACAAGTTATAACAACTAGCGCAGCTGTTAGTGCAAACGCGCCGATTATAGAGTCTTTTATGGTAAATAAAGACAAAATTAGAGAAATAATTGGCCCAGGCGGAAAAGTTATCAGGGAGATCTGCGAAGTAACAGGAGCTAAAATTGACATTACAGATGAGGGGTTGGTTTCAATATCTGCCGTTGGCAGAGATAAACTTGATGCTGCAGTAAGCAGAGTAAAAGAAATTGCTGTAGACCCTGTAGTAGGCGATATTTTTGAAGGCACAGTGGTGAAAATTTTAGAATCTGGAGCTTTCGTAAATTACTCTGGTAATAGAGATGGATTTGTGCATATTAGCGAGATTTCACATGAAAGGATTGAGTCTGTAGCAAGTATCTTAAAAGAAGGGCAAAAAGTTAAGGTTAAACTTATTGGTTTTGATCGTGGAAAAGCTAAATTAACCATAAAAAATTCTGATAATGCTCAAGCTGAAGCACCTAAGAAAGAAGCTGCTAATCATGAAAAAGGGAATAATCACAAACAAACTACTGCTCCAAAATCTGGGGGAAGCGAAAAAAGAGAAGTAGCTAAGAAATGGAAAGATAAACCAGCCGCTTCTGAAGATCAGAATATAACAGAGAGAAAGTATTTTAATTAATAAGCTATGGCACTACTTTGTTAAGGTGTGCCATATTCTATAAAAAATTATGTTTTACCATCGTAATGAGCGAGATAAAAACAATATTAATCACAGGGGCATCTAGTGGGCTTGGTTATGAAATAGCTCTTCAATATTCAAGCCCTAATGTCAGACTAATATTAATTGGCAGAAATAATCAGCGATTAAACAAAATATCTAGTTTATGCCAAAATAAAGGCGCAATAACTCATGCAGTTATTGTAAATGTAAGAGATAAAGTCAAAATGGCAGAATATCTGGAGAAATTTTGTGAGCAATATGACATTGATATTGTAATTGCTTGTGCAGGCGTTTCTGCTGGAACTCTTGCAGGTCCTGAAAGCTCGTCTCAAGTGGAAATAATATTCGATACTAACGTTAATGGGGTTCTAAACACAATAATGCCAGTAGTACCTCATATGATTGCAAAAAAAGCGGGTATTATAGTTATTGTCAGTTCTATGGCTGGTTTAGTTGGGCTCTCAAGCGCTCCATCCTATTCTGCCAGCAAGGCTAGTATTAGAATCTTTGGAGAAGCATTAAGGGGATATTTAAGACAATATAATGTTAGTACAATTTTGGTGATTCCTGGTTACATAAAAACTCCAATGACTGATGTGAATAAATTTCCTATGCCTTTTATGATTTCGGCAACAAAAGCTGCTCAAAAAATTATTAAAGGAATCGCCGATGGTAAAGCTGTTATAGCTTTTCCAATTATCACATATATTGTTTTAAAATGTTTAAGCTGTTTGCCTAATCAACTAATAAGCTATATTAACTCAAAAATCCCTGGCAAACCATCTTTTTCAAAAGATGGTTTAGAAGAATCATGAGGCTATGGAAATAAAAAAGAATTACAGGGAGTGGATAAAATATAGCCTTTTAGATTCCAATTATACCAGATCTCATTTTAAATCAGACTAATGAATTTCAAGACGAGGCTGCGGGAGCGTAGTAATCTACGAAAGCAGTAGCCGAGATCTGCAAAATTCGTTTGTATCATTTAAAATGAGATCTGGTATTAGATAGCTTAAGTCGAGACATAACAGCCAATATTTTATAGCATCCTTCATTTTTTAGAACTAAAAATTCAACCTAAAACCAGCGGTAGCTTGACTTATGCCTTGTCCAGAAGATAGGTGTGTAACTGTACTAACTCTTCCAGTTACCGCATGATATCCGACCGGAATAGTAACAGGAATATGAGCAACAAAAACTGAACTTATCAAACCACCTCCACCTGTAGGTACTGAAGGAATCTGGCTTGGAACTCTAAAATCTGGGGTTCCCGCCCAGTTAACTCTAGAAGGGTTTTGGGGAACGCTGCGAAACATATAACCTGTATATTTTAATTTATCTCATTCTCATAAAAAAACAGTAAGAATTGTTACTCACTTGTATTAAAAGGATAATCTATGGTTTTAAAAGAGTGTTGTTCTGTTTCTGAGCAATCTTTGGTGTTTAATGGACCAAAAGGGTTAATTGTACTCACAGGCTGTGGCCATCCTGGTGTTGGAA
>JACCDN010372113.1_pt1 | contig 18222 bp, 18 predicted proteins | sample 7441691 | NCBI WGS metagenome assembly JACCDN01 (sample SAMN15323439, study PRJNA562643) | freshwater metagenome | isolation source: river surface water | place: USA:Blue River Watershed | collected 2017-08-16
TAATTGTAAAAGCGTTTTGCTTTTTTCAAACTTCTTTTTGTACTTCTTAAGCGCTTTGTCGATGTTTTCGCAATCTTTTGAGTCGATAATTAACATACTATGATACCTCCTTAGGTGATTTTTAGGATTGCAAAGATAAGGGATGATTATTAATTAACAAACGGTTCCAAAAAATAATTTAAAATAATATGCTTAGATCGATTTCCCTTTTAAGGCTCCCTTTACGGCTTCGTCCATGGCACGCTCAGCAAAAGGTCTGGTGGTTTCGTTGAGGGCTTCTATTCTGGCTTGAATCAGATTCTTGTCCTCCATTGTGATAGCCAGTTGTAGCGCTTGCAACGCAAGCGCGGTTTGGGTCACTTCTTCGGTTGATAAAAGAGACTGATGCTTAGCCATAAACTTTTCGGTTACGGCAAGGAGCTGCTCCCCTTCGGTTCTAGCTTCCACTAGGGCTCTTAATACCATGTCGGCAGCCGCGTTTTCAATACTATCTTGAAGCATCTTTTCTACCTGGTCATCGGTTAAATCTAAAGCTGGTTTAACTTCAATAATTTGTTCAACACCACTTCGTAACTCCTTGGCTTTCACTACTAATATACCATCTGCATTCAATAAAAATTGGATATCTACTTTAGGGAGTCCGGCTGGCATACCAGGTATACCCGTAAGGTTAAACTCGGCCAATTTACGGTTGTCTTTTACCAAATCACGCTCCCCCTGGTACACCGAAATACGCATACTTGACTGACCATCTACGTGCGTAGTATATTGCCTACCCACCTGCGTTGGCACTTTAGAATTACGTGGAACGAGCACTTCCATAAGGCCACCCATGGTTTCAATACCCAGGCTTAAAGGGGTTATATCAAGTAGTAAAAAGTCTTTGTTATTACCTGCTAATATATCTGCTTGGACCGCCGCGCCCAAGGCAACAACTTCGTCCGGATTGATACTGTCATTAACAGGCTTTCCAAAAAAGGAAGCTACTGCCTCTTTAACTGCTGGGATTCGGGTACTACCTCCCACCATCACAATAGAGTCAATTTGACCGGCATGTAGCCCTGCATCGGCTAGTGCGTTTTTGCAACAATCAATGGTTTTGCTAATGATAGAGGCAATCAATCCCTCAAAAACAGGCCTTGTAATCTGGTATACCTGACCATCAATGGTTGTTTCAAACTGATCCGAACTGCTTAAAGTTTTTTTAGCTTCCTCTGCACTTAATCGAATGGTTTGCAATAAGTTAGGATTATTTTGTAGAACTTTAATATCAATTGATTTTTGCGCTAACCAATAATCAATAATGGCACGGTCAATGTCATCTCCTCCTAAATAAGTATCTCCATTGGTAGATAGTACATCAATCACCCCATCCGTTATTTTAAGGATAGAAATATCAAAAGTACCGCCGCCTAAATCGTATACTGCAATGGTTGTTTCGCCTTCTTTATCAAGTCCTAGGCCATAGGCTAAGCTTGCTGCTGTTGGCTCATTTACAATACGGAGTACATCCAGTCCGGCTAATTTACCCGCATCGCGGGTGGCCTGACGCTGGGCATCATTAAAATATGCAGGCACCGTAATTACCGCTTTGGTTACGGGTGTTTTCAAAATATGTTCGGCACGCTTTTTAAGCTCTGCTAGTATGAAAGAAGATAAATCGGTGGGAGAATAAAAGCTGGAGCCTACCTGTACCTTTACAAGCGCATCTGCGTTGTCATCAATGACTTTGTAGGTGAAATAACCCGCACTTTGGCTCACATCTTTATAGCTTTTACCCATTAGGCGCTTGGCACTAAATATGGTATTTGCAGGGTCTGTTTCCAAAAAACGTTTAGCTCCCTGTCCTACTTCTGGATTGCCAAAAACGTCAAAGTGTACCACGCTGGGTACCAAACTAGAGCTATCATGCTCCTTTAAAGCAACGGGTTGCTTGGTTTCGGGATGAATAATGGCCACCAAACTATTGGTAGTGCCTAAATCTATTCCTACAATCATTTCAGCCTTTTGAAGGCTACCAGTTGCGATGTTAATGCCAATCTTTGCCATAAGTAGGCTGCAAAATTACGACTCTACCACCATAGTTCCACTCAAATAATCGTGCAATGTGGTTCCTAAAAACGGAATAAAAAATGGATCAATGATAATGAGCCTTGATAAAGAGCGGATACATATTTGACCCAGGCTTGCTTTTATGAACTTACCAGGTTCGCTTTTTGCTGAAACCACCCTACAACCCGTGAGCCATTTAGCGGGTGTTTTGGCAAATAAGAGTTCAAAAATAAAATAGTAGATAAAGAGTGATCCAAAAAAGAACCATCCAAAATTGAGGTGCATATACCCCCAGTAAAATACATGGAAATTCCACCATTTGTATAGCAGCACAGCGAGTATCCAAAAAAGAAGCGTATCTACTAAAAAATGTAACACGCGTGTTCCATCTCCAACTTTATTCATACTGCAAAAATAACGGCTTGAACCCGTAATACCCCTACTAACTATTCCTTACTTTTGCAACAAATAAGCACACTGTTATGACTTTGATTGAAGAACTACGTTGGAGAGGCATGATTCAGGATATGATGCCAGGTACCGAAGAACTATTGGCTAAAGAAATGGTATCTGGGTATATTGGATTTGACCCTACCTCTGATAGTTTACACATTGGAAGCCTTGTGCCTATTTTACTACTTGTGCATTTACAAAATGCGGGGCATAAACCCTATGCACTTGTAGGTGGGGCTACTGGTATGGTGGGTGATCCTTCGGGCAAAAGTGAAGAGCGTAATTTATTATCAGAAGAAGTATTACTTCACAACCAAGAAGGTGTTCGCAAGCAATTAGAAAGGTTTTTAGACTTTGATGCCTCTAAAAAAAATGCTGCCGTTATGGTGAACAACTATGACTGGTTTAAAGAAATTAATTTCCTTTCTTTTATAAGAGACGCAGGTAAACATATCACGGTCAATTACATGATAGCCAAAGACAGTGTAAAAAAGAGATTAGAAGGTGACACGGGAATGAGCTTCACAGAATTTACCTACCAACTTATTCAGGGTTACGATTTTTACTGGCTATACCAAAACAAAAATTGTAAACTTCAAATGGGCGGCAGTGATCAGTGGGGAAACATCACCACAGGTACCGAACTTATCAGACGCAAAACTGGTGGCGAAGCATTTGCATTTACCTGCCCGCTCATTAAAAAAGCAGACGGTGGTAAATTTGGTAAAACAGAAAAAGGAAATATTTGGTTGGATCCTAAAAAAACAAGCCCTTATCAGTTTTATCAGTTTTGGTTAAACGCTTCTGACGAAGATGCAAAAGGTTGGATTAAAATATTTACGCTTTTACCGGTTGCACAAATAGACGCTTTATTAACAGAGCATGAAGCTGCGCCACACTTACGATTATTACAAAAGAAATTAGCGGAGTGCTTAACCACTTGGGTGCACAGTAGTGCCGATTATGACTTTGCAGTTAAAGCCTCAGAAATACTATTTGGAAACGCCACCACCGAAGTTTTACAAAGCTTAAATGAAAACGAATTATTGCAAGTGATGGAAGGCGTACCTACTGCAAAAGTGAGCAAAGCCTTGCTAGCAAATGGTTACGACCTTATCGACCTACTCGTTGAAACCAATATATTCCCGAGTAAAGGAGAAGCTAAAAAAATGTTTGTTGCTGGGGGACTTGGTTTAAATAAAACCAAAATTGCACCAGAAAAAACAAGTGTTAACGATCAGGATCTTTTACAAGGAAAATACTTATTACTGCAAAAAGGAAAGAAAAACTACTACTTGGTAATTGCCGAATAGTCCCTAGTTGGCATTATCTATTTATAAAGCACCAAGCACATTCCACATAGCTTCTGCTAACACTGCATTTCCTTTTTCATTCAAATGCACTCGGTCGGTGGTTAAAATTTTAGACTCCTGATTGGTTGGATTGTTGAGGGTATTATAATCCATAAAAACTTTGCGCACATCAACGAGCGGCAAATTGTTTTTGGCACTAAAATCACGAATCCATTTGCTGTATAAATTTAAATCGCCATCTAGTTGATTGCTATTGTCTGTTCTTTCACCAATTACCCCAGGTGTACACACGACTACTTTAGCACCCGATGCCTGAATTTTTTTAACAAGGGCTTCATAAAATGGACCAAACTTCCAATAATCGGTGCCTGTTCCAGAAGATGCTTTATGCCACACATCATTTACACCAATATAGATTACAACAATATCTGGATTTTTTGCAAGCACATCGTTTTCCATACGTAGGTATAAATCATACACTTTATTGCCGCCTATTCCAGCACCAACCAATTCATATTTTTGAGCCTTGCCTGCATTTGCAAGCATCTGCTCCATTATTTTAATATAGCCCCCAGGCTTAGCCCCTGCCTCGGTGATTGAGTCACCAAAAAAAACAATCTTTTTCTTTTTATCATCTCTAAAAGAGAGTAAAAACAAGCAACCAATAAACACAGATAATAAGAGTAATTTTTGCATGGGTTTAAAATTTTGTCCTTTAAATATAAAACATTTGAACAAAGTGAGTGCCATTTAGGAGCATGCTGCCAAATTATAGTCTGATTTTGAGGGTTTTAGCCAAAAACGAGTCTAAAATATTTGGAAAATTTTAAGTTGCACCCTATTTTTGCAGCCCATTCAGAAATGAATGACCGGATTGCCTGATAGTATAATGGTAGTACGACTGTTTTTGGTGCAGTTTGTCTTGGTTCGAATCCAGGTCGGGCAACCAACTTAAAAAGCCGCAATTTTATTGCGGCTTTTTTTATGTACTAATATTTGCATGATTATTTTTGAATGAGTGGTATACAAACCGCTAAACTTTCTTTCCAATCTGGCTGATCCACACCAAAATCTTGAATGATGGAATTGCAATCCATGAGTGAATAATGAGGCCTTTTAGCAGGCGTTGGAAATGCCTCTGAGCCAATTTTAGCAACCGCGCAATTTGATTGAATCAATTCACCAATTGCTACTGCAAAATCATACCAACTTATTGCACCACTATTGCTGTAATGATAAATGCCACTATGCGCATTACCTGCTGCTTTTTGAGCAACCATATGCATAATAGCAGCCGCTAAATCAGCTGCATAGGTTGGCGCCCCAATTTGATCACCCACCACATTTAATGAAGGGCGCTCCCCCATTAAACGTATCATGGTTTTCACAAAATTATTGCCAAACCTGCTATATACCCATGAGGTTCTAATAATGATACTTTCTGAATTATTTGTTACCGCTAATTTTTCACCCTCCGCTTTTGACGCTCCATAATAATTGATAGGATCTGTTGTATCTGAAGGCAGGTATGGGCTTGTGCCATTACCATCAAAAACATAATCGGTAGAAACAGTAATAAATAAAGCCCCAATTGCTTTACAGTACGCTGCTAACTTTCCAACAGCAACAGCATTAATTTGAAATGCGGCATCCCTGTCTGTTTCTGCCTTATCAACGGCCGTGTATGCTGCACAGTTTATTACAACAGCAGGCTTGTGCTCTGCACAAAATTTGTCAATAGAATCATTAGAAGATAAATCGAGCACTGCTCTATCAGCAAATAAAAATTCATACTGTGCATCAAATGATGGAGTAAGTAACTGAAGCTCGGAACCTAACTGTCCATTTTTTCCTGTAACAACAATGAGCGGTTTAGACATGATTAGGTGATTTAAGAAAAACTTTTAGGCTGCTTGGTCCACTCCGACTTTGGGAGTGATTTAAAATAAGCATATGTTTTTTGAAGACCTTCGGCACGAGAAACGGTTGGCGCCCAATGTAAGAGTTCGGATGCTTTAGTAATATCTGGCTGACGCTGCTTTGGATCATCTACCGGAAGTGGCTTGTAAATGATTTGAACATTTGCATCTGTTAATTTTAATACTTCTTCTGCAAAATCTTTTAATGAAATTTCGTGGGGGTTACCAATATTTACAGGCATCGAATAATCACTTAGCAATAACCTGTAAATACCTTCAATTAAATCACTCACATAACAAAAGCTTCTTGTTTGAGAACCATCCCCAAAAACGGTGAGGTCTTCACCTCTAAGTGCCTGACCAATAAACGCAGGTAAAGCCCTGCCATCATTGAGTCGCATGCGTGGACCATAGGTATTAAATATGCGCACAATTCTAGTTTCTACGCCATGAAAAGTATGGTAAGCCCTTGTGATAGATTCCATAAAACGCTTGGCTTCGTCATACACGCCTCTTGGTCCAACCGGATTAACATTACCCCAATATGATTCTGGCTGCGGATGCACCAGCGGATCTCCATACACTTCACTGGTACTAGCCACAAGTATTCTAGCGCCTTTATCTTTTGCAAGGCCTAAACAATTATGCGTACCAAGTGCGCCTACTTTTAAAGTTTGAATGGGTATTTTTAAATAATCGATGGGGCTTGCTGGTGATGCAAAATGCAAAATATAATCAAGGGGCCCATCAATGGTAATATGCTTTGTAACATCATGTAATACAAATGAAAAATTAGGTAAGCCTTTTAGGTGCTCAATATTTTTTTCGTCTCCGGTAATTAAATTATCCATCGCTATTACAGTTGCGCCTTCAGATACAAATCTGTCACACAAATGAGAACCTAAAAATCCAGCTGCTCCTGTAATTAATACCGTTTTATTTTTCATCATACTATTTATACATTAAATGCTTGCTCTACCAATACTATAATACGTAAACCCGAGCTCCTTCATTGCATGGAGTTCGAATAAGTTTCGTCCATCAAAAATTAATTTTGAAGGAAGCTTTTTTACTATTTCTTCAAAATCAGGTGTCCTAAAAACACTCCATTCTGTTGCAATAATTAGGGCATCTGCATTTTCAAGTGCTTCATATTGATTGGGTGCATAATGTATTGTATCACCAACCACCTGCTTTACATGTGATGTAGCCTCCGGGTCAAAAGCCGTTACAGTAGCACCTCTTTGCAAAAGAGCGTCAATGATGGTAAGCGCTGGCGCTTCTCGGATATCGTCTGTGTTGGGTTTAAATGCGAGACCCCAAAGTGCAAAATGTTTACCAGCTAAGCTGCCCTTAAAATGATTTTCCATTACATGCACCAAGTGCATTTTTTGTTTTTCATTAACACGCTCAACTGCATTTAATATTTTAAAATCATAATCATGCGCAGCCGCAGATTTGATTAAAGCTTGAACGTCTTTAGGGAAACAACTGCCTCCATATCCAATCCCAGAAAACAAAAATCTTTTTCCAATTCGATCATCAGAACCAATACCCCTTCTTACCATATCCACATCGGCACCCATCCTTTCACAGAGTTGTGCAATTTCATTCATGAAGGAAATTTTAGCTGCTAGAAAAGAATTGGCAGCATATTTTGTTAGTTCGGCACTGGCTTCATCCATATAAATAACCGGATTGCCCTGACGCACAAAGGGCGCAAATAAATCACCCATTAATTTTTTTGCGCGGTCAGAACTAGTGCCAATAACAACACGGTCTGGTTTCATAAAATCATCTACGGCAACGCCCTCACGTAAAAACTCAGGATTGCTTACCACATCAAATTCGCCACTATAATTTTTTGCAATAGCGGCGTGCACTTTAGCAGCAGTACCAACAGGAACGGTGCTTTTATCTACAATAACCGCATAGCTTTTTAGCAAATGACCCAAGTCATCGGCTACTTTTAAAATGTATTGTAAATCGGCATGACCATCGGCACCGGGTGGTGTAGGAAGTGCTAAAAAAATAATACTAGCCCCTTCTATTCCTTCCTTTAAATTGGTGGTGAATTGTAAACGTCCTTCCTGCAGGTTACGCAAAAAAAGTTTTTCTAGGCCTGGTTCGTAAATGGTAATTTCTCCACCAGATAAACGTGCCACCTTAGAAGCATCAATATCTACACAGGTTACTTTGTTGCCTGTTTCTGCAAAACAAGTACCTGTTACAAGCCCTACATATCCCGTACCAACAACTGCAATCTTCATAAATTATTTATTGATAAAATTTAAAACGGCCTCTGTAATATAGGTCAACTGTTCCATATCCATTTCGGTATGAATGGGTAATGAAATAACACGGTTTGTTAAATCGTCTGTGATGGGTAATAAAGTATCCGGCAAATTAAAAGAAGCGAACATTTTTTGTTTGTGCCCCGGCACCGGATAATAAATCATAGAAGGAATGCCTTTTTCAGATAAATGCGCAATCAATCCATCCCTATCACCATCAAATAAAATAGTGTACTGATGAAACACATGCGAACTGTATGAAGCAGTATTAGGTGTTGTAATCACTGCACAATTTTCAAAAGCCTTGTTGTAAAATGTTGCAACGTTTGCCCTTGCTTGATTGTAGCGGTCTAAATGTTTTAATTTAATATTTAAAATGGCCGCCTGAATACTATCAAGTCGAGAATTACAACCAACAATGTCGTGGTAGTATCTTTTTTCTTGACCATGGTTGGCTATCGTTTTTAACGTATGTGCAAGTGCGTCATCATTTGTAAATAATGCACCGCCATCACCAAAAGCACCTAAGTTTTTACTCGGATAAAAAGAAGTAGCGCCAATATGCCCCATGGTACCCGTTTTTTTAACGGTACCATCTTTAAATGTGTAAGAGCATCCAATAGCCTGCGCATTGTCTTCAATCACATACAAGTTGTGCTTTTTTGCAATTTGTAAAATCTCTTCCATGGGCGCCGCCTGACCATACAAGTGAACCGGAACAATGGCTTTTGTTTTGGGCGTAATCGCTTTTTCTAATGCAGCCGGATCCATGCAAAAAGTTACTGGATCAACTTCTACAAAAACAGGTTTTAACCTGAGTAATGCCACTACTTCGGTGGTAGCGATATAGGTAAAGGATGGTGTGATTACTTCGTCTCCAGGTTCAAGTCCAATAGCCATCATCGCAATTTGTAAGGCATCGGTACCATTAGCACAAGGAATCACGTGCTTGACACCCATGTAAGCGGCAAGGGAAGCTGCAAAGTCTTGAACGGCCTTCCCGTTAATATATGCTGCGCTATCAAGTACTGCATGAATGGCAGCATCTACTTCGTCTTTAATTTGAAGGTATTGGGTTTTGGTATCCACCATCTGAATGGGTCTCATGTGCCAGTATTTATAGGGCAAAATTACTGCAAAAAAGCCTTTGTTTGATGCTTTGTAACGAACCTTATTCTAGTATATAAAATGGGTAAATGGGCTTTAATTTGTTTATTTGCAGTATAAACTATCAAATCTTGCTTTTCCTCTACCAAATATTCGTTGGACTATACCCTTTAGCCGCCAAAATACTTGGATGGGTCAATCCAAAAGCAAAACTGTGGCATACAGGTAGAAATGAAATTTTACACCAAATTGCCAACGCTTTAGCCTCTAATACAAAAAGGGTTATTTGGATGCACTGTGCCTCACTTGGTGAATTTGAACAAGGACGTCCGGTTTTAGAAGGATTACAAAAGAATGATCCAAATTACAGTATCCTACTTACCTTTTTTTCACCATCTGGTTATGAGGTTCACAAAAATTATAGCGGTGCAGATTTTGTGTTTTACTTACCCATGGATAGCAAAAAAAATGCGCAGCAATTTTTAACTATAGTAAACCCATCCATGGCCATTTTTGTAAAGTATGAATTTTGGCATTACTATCTTACAGGTTTACAAAAACGACAAATTCCTACCATTTTAATTGCGGGTATTTTTAGAAAAGATCAATTGTTTTTTAAATGGTATGGTGGATTTTATAAAAACCTATTACACTGCTTTAGTGCTATTTTTGTACAAGACCAACGCTCACAATCTTTACTACATTCTATTGGTATTAATAATGAGGTATATCTTGGCGGCGACACTAGATTTGACAGGGTTATTGAAATTGCAAACGCCTTTTCTCCTATCGATCCAATTGCACATTTTTGCAACAATAGTTTGGTGCTCGTAGCTGGAAGCACTTGGTTTCAGGATGATGAAACCATTGCGCATTTTGAAAAGGCAAACCCGCATATTAAATTTATTATCGCGCCGCACGACATTACAAATCAAAGACTTCAAAACTGCTTGACACTTTATAAAAATGCAGTTCTGTACTCAGATTATGTACAGGGATTAAACAATTCGACGCAAAACTTTAACACACTTATCATAGACAATGTAGGCATGCTTAGTAAACTATACCATTATGCTTCTATAAGCTATATTGGTGGCGGATTTGGCGCAGATGGCATACACAATTGTATAGAAGCAGCCGTACACTACAAGCCCGTCTTATTTGGACCTGTTTATGATAAATACATTGAAGCTGTAGGGCTCATCGAAGCAGGTGGGGCAGTTAGTATTAAAGATGCTTTAGATTTTGAATCCGTTGCAAAAAATTTATGTAGCAACGAAGTAAGTAGACATGCAATGGGACAAATTGCTGGTGAATTTGTGCACGCCCACAAAGGCGCTACTGCAAAAATTATACGTTATATTCAGGAAAATCGCCTTTTAACAAGTTGATCAAAATGTTTGACAGTAGCACTGTCTTCGTTCCAACCAATTTTTAATTTTAATTCACGTTGTATCCAAAATTGAGCCTCTGGATAAATGGCAAAACCATCAATTGTTTTGATACTTCTTTCGTACATGGTTTCATCCCCTCTAAAAAGTTCTTGCACAAACAAAAAACGATCATTGATACCAATTCCTTTTTTTAATTCTTTGATGGGCTCGTTGTTAAGTAGGGCACCTATTTCCATTTGATTGGCGCGGAGTTTTTCGTTAAGTACAGGCATCGAATGGATCGACTGCATGAGTTGATGGATCTCATCAAACTCATTTTTCTTAGACTGCAATGCAAGGGTTGGAATTTCGGTAGATGTATCAAACAACCAACCACTATTCATTTCAGAAATAGCTGGCACTTTTGATGCATTCATAGGTTCAATTGGCTCCTGAGTGTCTAGTACGGCAGGGACATCTATTGAAGTATTTGTAGGTATATCTATTGGCGTAACAGGTGAAGCGTCATCTGGGATATCGAGGGGCAGTTTAGCCTGAACCAACTGCTCAGGCTTAGAAGTTCTGGCACCTCTAGGCATTACCACCGAAACACCCATTTTACTTGATTTTTTGGGCTCCCCCAATGGGTTGTTGGCATTATCCAGTTCGGCTAAAAGCATATGAGCAGCGGCCATTAGCTCTTCGCTACCAGCGCCCTGATCAAAAAGATCTTTTAGTTTATGAATTAACGTACCAACTCTTTCCATTCTATGTAATACATTTGGGGTCTTAAATGGGACTGGTATCCGCTCCTATTTAACGTCTAATCTACAAATTTATTTGATACATGTTTATAGAACCTAACATAACAGGTGACAAAAGGGGCTGGATTGAGGTGATTTGCGGCAGTATGTTTAGCGGAAAAACCGAAGAACTCATCAGAAGGCTGAAGCGTGCTAAAATAGCCAATTTAAAAATTGAAATCTATAAGCCTGCATTGGATACGAGGTACAATGAAACAGAAGTAGTAAGCCACGATGCCAATAGTATCCCTTCCATTCCTGTAGACCATGCTCAATCCATTTTATTACTCGCTGGCGATGTTGATGTTATTGGTATTGATGAAGCGCAGTTTTTTGATGCAGAAATTACCATGGTTTGTGAGACATTAGCTACAAGGGGTATTCGAGTAATCGTAGCAGGACTTGATATGGATTATTTAGGAAAACCCTTTGGTCAAATGCCTAATTTATTAGCCGTTGCAGATTACATTACAAAGCTTCATGCTATTTGTATGAAGTGTGGCAATATAGCACACGTGTCATTTAGAAAAACCGCCAACGAGAGCCAAGTATTGCTCGGAGAAAAAGATACCTACGAACCCCGTTGTAGAAAATGCATGCATGAAAAATAAAAACGCCATACTTGCTTTATTACAAAAAGATTTACTGCTAGAACTTAGACAGCAGTATACTTTGTACGGTATTGTGCTTTATGTGGTAACCACCATTTTTGTGGTATACTTGTCGATGGGTCAACCAGATGATCAGGTCTGGAATGGACTATTTTGGGTGATCCAATTGTTTGTTTGCGTTAACGCTGTCGCCAAAAGTTTTTTACAAGAAGGAAGTGGACGCATGTTATACTTTTACTCCATTACCAGTGCTCAAAATTTTGTACTCGCTAAACTTATTTTTAATCTAGTGCTCATGCTTGCCATGAGCTTATTAAGCCTAGCCGTTTTTACATTATTACTTGGCAATCCGCTCACGCATGCTCTTGTATTTACAGGTATTGTTTGCCTTGGTGGCATGAGTATTAGTTTGGTGTTTACTTTTTTAGCAGCTATAGCAGCTAAAGCACAACAAAACGCTGCAATGATGGCTATCATGGGCTTTCCGCTCATTATTCCACAGCTGCTATTACTCATGAAAATTTCAGCAACAGGCTTTTCGTCTGTAATTCAAGGAGGCTTTGTGCAAATGGTTGCAATGCTAGTTGGACTAGATATTTTAGTAGTTGCACTTGCACTTATTTTATTTCCATTTTTATGGAAAGATTAAGACCGCTCCAATATTTTCATTAAAATCTTAAGTGCCTTACAGTTTGCCCTTTATTAATAAGTTGCTTTAAAGAATCGATGCCAATTTTTAAATGATTTTCTACAAAAGCGCTCGTTACTTTTACATCACTCGCTTCTGTTTTTACACCTTCTGGAACCATGGGCTGATCACTCACTAATAAGAGTGCACCCGTTGGGATTTTATTGTAAAACCCAACCGTAAAAATGGTAGCCGTTTCCATATCAATGGCATATGCACGAACACGTGTCAAATAATCTTTAAACACGTCGTCGTGTTCCCATACCCTTCTGTTGGTGGTGTACACGGTACCAGTCCAATAATCAACATTGTAATCTCTAATGGTTGTAGATATCGCTTTTTGTAGTGCAAAGGCTGGCATGGCTGGCACTTCTGGTGGGAAATAATCGTTTGACGTTCCCTCTCCCCTTATGGCTGCTATCGGCAAAATTAAATCGCCTAAATTATTTCGTTTTTTAAGCCCACCGCATTTTCCTAAAAACAATACCGCTTCAGGCTCGATAGCCGTTAATAAATCCATGACTGTTGCAGCGCCCGGACTACCCATACCAAAATTGATAATGGTTATGCCGCCGGCTGTTGCGCACTGCATAGGTCGGTCTTTTCCAACCACTTCAACTCCATTCCACTTGGCAAATAAGTTAACGTAATTACTGAAATTGGTAAGCAAAATATACTTTCCAAAATTTTGAAGCTGTTCTCCGGTATACCTTGGAAGCCAGTTATTTACAATTTCTTCTTTCGTTTTCATAGGTTGTTATTTTAACCCAGTGTGGGTATATTTGAAAAAAGTTAATTGGCTAAATTACAAAAAAGCCATGACAATACCATTCTTATGATTCAAGTAGAGTATCCAACATTTGCGCATCAAATTAAAAGCTTGGATCAAAAAGAGCAAATTTTTGACCCATTCAGAAAAATTTGGGTTCGACTAACCCCCGAAGAATGGGTGCGTCAAAATTTTTTACAGGTACTCGTTCAAAAGCAGCATGTTCCAGCGTCCCTTATTGCCATTGAAAAAGAAATCAAATGGGGCGAAACAAAAAAAAGGTTTGATATCCTTGTTTACAAAGACACCAAACCTTGGTTAATTGTTGAATGTAAAGAAATGAATGTTCCCCTGAGTGAATCTGTGCTTAGGCAAGTGTTACATTATAACAGCAAACTAGAAACGCAGTACATTGTAATTACAAATGGTAACGACAGTTTTGGTTTTGATGTACGAAATACACAACCAATTGTAATGACTACGCTACCAAGCTTTACAACCGATTAAGGGAAAATACCAAGCTCAGCGTAAGACGTCCCCACCTTATTAATAGCACATACATAAGCTGCTGTGCGCATATCAGGAATTGAAGGATTGTCTTTCCAAATTTGCATAATTTCTCTAGTTGCAGTAATCATGGTTTCTTCTAGACCACTGTGCACCAAATCCACTTCTTCCGGACCATGCATAATAAAACCACGCTCCGCAGCTGATACTTTTTTACCAGTTAGTTCTTCAATTTGTGAAAGAATATGGGTATTTAAATTTTCTGTAAATCTTTTTTCCATACGGCCATAACGCACGTGACTTAAATTTTTAAGCCACTCAAAATAGGACACCGTTACACCACCTGCATTTAAATACATATCCGGTACCACAAGGGTTCCCTTCGCTGCAAAAATTTCATCTGCTTCTGGTGTTAAAGGACCGTTAGCGGCTTCACCAATAATTTTAGCTTGAACGCGTGGTGCATTTTCACCATTGATTACATTTTCAAGTGCAGCAGGAATTAAAATATCACAAGCAAGCTCCAATGCATCTGTGCTCTTAGTAATATTAGTAGCACCCGGGAAATTTAAAATAGAACCTGTTTTTTTACGGTGCTGAAAAACATCTTCTTCGTTAAGGCCATCTGCATTAAAAATAGCACCTTCGAATTCTGCAATCGCAATTACTTTAGATCCATGTTCTCTAAAAAATTTGGCACTATGGTAACCCACATTTCCTAAACCTTGCACGATAACGGTTTTGCCGGCTACGCCTACTGTTAAGCCACGCTTTTCCATTTCGTCTTGCATGTTACACACTTCGCGGATACCAAAAAACACACCAAGTCCTGTCGCTTCTTTTCTTCCTCTCACGCCACCTTGTGTAATGGGCTTACCGGTAACACAACCAGCAGCATCAATTTCACCAGGTTTTAAAGATGCATAGGTATCTACAATCCATGCCATTTCACGTTCACCGGTACCATAATCAGGTGCAGGAACATCAATACCAGGACCAATAAAATTCTTTTTTACAAGTTCAGCAGTATATCGACGCGTAATTTTTTCCAACTCATAAGCCGAGTGTTCACGTGGATTAATTTTAATACCCCCTTTACCACCTCCAAACGGAACGTTTACAATAGCACATTTGTAGGTCATCAGTGAAGCAAGTGCCATGACTTCGTCTTGGTTTACTTCTTCACTGAAACGAATCCCTCCTTTACACGGAGACTTGTGCTGCGAGTGCTGGACACGATACGCTTCAATCACTTCAATTCTACCATCATCCATTTTTACTGGAAAACGCATACTGTAGACACTATTACATGCTTTGATTTGTTCCAACAATCCATTTTCCCAATTGGTGAATTTGGACGCTTTGTCAAAACTTTTTTCTACACTTTTGAAAAAACTATATGGCGCATTACTAGACATAACAATCGATTTATTTGTTTTCTAATTTTGAGATTTTTTTATCAATGGAATAAACGTATAAAAAAAGACCTGTTACAATGGTTGCCACTACAGCCATTACAACATAAATTTTTCCGTTGCTACGCATCACATCTGTGTTTGCGTTTACAGCAGCATCTTGGGCATGAACTGAAATAACACAAACATGTGCAATTAATATAAGAAGCAATGATTTTAAATATTTTTTCATAATTTATTTTGCTTTAAGTATTTCGTATCTAATTTTTAAGGTACTCACCCATACACCAAGTAAGGTCCAACCAATAACAGCAGGATAAAATACCGAACGCATATTGGCATCCATATCTTTACCGTTAATACCCGGGTTACCTTCACTACCCTGACCGCCAGGATGTAACGACTCTGTAAGTCTTGGTAAAATCCAAAGGGTTGGGAATAGCATGAAAAATGCAAAAATGTTGTACACCGATGCAATGCGTGAACGTTTGTCTTCGTCTGTCATGCTTCCACGTAAAACAAAATAAGCAAGGTAAATTAGCATCGCAATGGCTGCGCCATTTTGCTTAGGGTCACCACTCCATGGACTTCCCCATTGGTAGTTGGCCCAAATAGCACCTGTAGACAATCCTAGAAAACCATATAAGGTACCAGTGGCGGCAAAAGCTTTAGAATAAAAATCATCAATGGGTGAAGTGGTGCGCAAATACTTAGCCGCATACCACACCGAAACAAAAAGTAAAATCATCATGGCAAACCACATGGGAACATGAAAAAACATGTTTCTAATAGAGTGCTCAAGCCTGTCATCTAATTTAGGAACCTTGACAATAAAACCATAAATACTAGTGTAAAAAAGAAGCAAAAACGCAACCCATTTCCACCATGCTTTTCGAATCATATTCAATCATTTAGATGACCTACAAAAGCTAGTAAACTAACAATTGTAAGTGCAAAATTAAGCGAACCCATACAATAATGAACAGTATTAGCAAATATTAATCCACATTAGCATAAAATTGGCTAAATTATTTGTTTAATCTTGTACAAAACTATAACACAATGGGCGTCCCTTTGTTGCAAATTAAAGATCTAACTGTTTCTTTTGAAAAAGAGAACAAAAGCTTTACAGCAGTAAAGAACCTGAGCCTAAGTGTTTGTAGGGGTGAAATAAGGGCGCTTGTTGGGGAATCGGGGTCTGGTAAATCGGTTACATCCATGAGCATTTTACAACTCATTCCTAGCCCACCTGTATCCTATCAGCATGGTTCAATTTTGTTTTACAATAATAGTGGAGAACCCATCAAATTACTCGAAACCACCCCTTTAGAAATAGAGGCAATTAGGGGGCGTAAAATTGCCATGATTTTTCAGGAGCCAATGACTGCACTAAATCCTGTAATTACCTGCGGTGATCAAATCATTGAAACCATCATGCTGCACCAACAGCTTTCAAAAGAAGCCGCAACAAAAGAAGCCATTTCACTATTTACAAGCGTTAAAATAACTGATCCCGAAAAGGCAATTGACGCATACCCACACGAACTCAGTGGCGGTCAAAAGCAACGCGTGATGATTGCCATGGCCATGAGCGGCAAACCAGATTTACTCATTTGTGACGAACCCACAACAGCACTAGATGTGCAAGTGCAAAAAAGCATTTTAGAACTACTAAAACATTTGCAGCAACAAACAGGCATGGGTATTTTATTTATTACCCATGATTTAAATGTAGTAGCTTCTTTTGCCGACACCGTAACTGTTTTATACAAAGGAGAAGTTGTGGAAGAAAATACAACAAAAGCATTATTTGAAAACCCTACACACCCTTATACCAAAGCGCTTTTGGCGTGTAGGCCAGGCTTATATCCAAAAGGATACAAGCTTCCTGTAGTATCTGATTTTTTATCCAATCCAAACTTCAAAGCACCTCCTATTGTCACTGAAACAGAACTGCCACAATCAAACAATCAAGCCAGTTTGTTGAATGTAAATAATGTATCCATCCGCTTCCCTATCCATACCAATATTTTTGGGAAAGTGACAAAAAGTTTTACCGCCGTAGATGACATTTCTTTTGACATTAAAGAAGGTGAAACCCTTGGCTTAGTGGGTCAATCGGGATGCGGAAAAACAACACTTGGCAGATCCATTGTTGGATTACAAACCATTAACGAGGGATCAATTATGTATAAAGGAGAAACCATCGCTACTCCTAACAAACCTTACAATCCAAATTATAAAAAAATAATTCAACTCATATTTCAAGACCCCTACAGTTCTTTGCATCCGCGTATGCGCATTGGCGATGCTATTGCAGAGCCTCTTCTTGTTCATCAAATAGTTAAAAACAAATTAGAAAGAAAAGAAAGGGTAATTGAAATGCTTGAAAAAGTGGAGCTCCCTGCCGATTGCTACACTAAATATCCGCACGAATTTAGTGGTGGTCAGCGTCAAAGAATTGTAATTGCCAGGGCGCTGATTATGCAACCTAAATTTGTTATTTGTGATGAGAGTGTTTCGGCACTAGACGTAAGCGTTCAAGCACAGGTGCTAAACCTATTAAACGAACTTAAAGCCTCCATGCAGTTTTCGGCTCTATTTATCACCCACGATTTATCTGTGGTGAAATATATTAGCGACCGAATTATGGTTATGAACAAGGGTAAATTAGAAGAAATTGGACCCGCCAACACGGTTTACAATTCTCCCAAAAGCCTTTATACACAGGAACTTATTGCAGCCCTGCCTTAATTTTGGCAATTTTTACCTACTTTTGCAGCCTTCACTAAAAAATCATGCCGTAACATGAAATTATCACAATTTAAGTTCGATCTACCGTTAAACCTGATCGCACAAAATCCAACCAAAAGAAGAGAAGACAGTCGCCTTCTAGTAGTAGACAGAAAAAGTGGTCA
>JACCDN010088421.1_pt1 | contig 18219 bp, 19 predicted proteins | sample 7441691 | NCBI WGS metagenome assembly JACCDN01 (sample SAMN15323439, study PRJNA562643) | freshwater metagenome | isolation source: river surface water | place: USA:Blue River Watershed | collected 2017-08-16
ACCAGGCTTTCAGCCCGGCCATATCGAGGTCGAGCAGATTTTGCATCGTTACTGCTTTAGCGCAATCTTAGCGGCTGTATACGTTCATGCCAGGGAAGAAGAAAGCGATTTCCACAGCAGCAGTTTCAGGCGCATCAGAACCGTGAACAGCGTTAGCGTCGATCGATTCTGCGAAGTCGGCACGGATGGTGCCTGGCGCAGCTTTCTTTGGATCCGTTGCACCCATCAGGTCACGGTTCTTGGCGATGGCGTCTTCACCTTCGAGCACTTGCACGAATACTGGGCCCGAAATCATGAACTCAACCAGATCCTTGAAGAAAGGACGCTCTTTGTGAACAGCATAGAACTGACCAGCTTCAGCAGCCGACAGATGCACAAGACGACCGGCAACAACCTTCAGGCCAGCGCCTTCGAAGCGGGCGATGATTTGACCGATAACGTTCTTGGCGACGGCATCAGGTTTGATAATGGAAAGGGTGCGTTGGATTGCCATAAAAACTCCGTAGTTCTGTCAGCAGGTTGAAAGGAAACGATAATTTTAACAGAAAGGCAGCTTGTGCGATGCACCAAACCGCTCTACAGACAGTCCACTACGCAAAAAACAGGAATGCACAGATAACGACAAATGTAGGCGGTAAGGCCGACAGCAAAAGCCCCATCGGGCTAACAGCCTCGTCTTCGAAATCAGATCGCAGAATTGACATACCAGCGGGGTTTGGCGCGTTAGCAATAACGGTTAAACCGCCACCGGTAACGGCACCTGCCATGACAGCATGCTTAAACTCCACAGATACACCCTGGATAAGGGATGCCAGGTAGGTCAACGCGGCATTATCAGTAATGGCGGTTAAGGCAGTTGCCAGAAAATAGATGGGCAAGGGTTCCACGTCTGAAATCGCCGGCTGCAACCACCACTGCTGCAAACCGCCGAGAACGACCAACCCGGCCAAAAAGAAGGCGACGAGCAGCGCTTCGCGGAGCAAGAGCCGATCCTGATAACGGCTGTAAGCCTCTGTATACCCAAGAAAAAACAGAAACAAGCCAAGAAATACGGCGGGGTGGTGAGAAAACGCAACCACGCCAGCAAGAAACGCGAGGTGAACAAGCACGACCACCAGAGGCACGCGCTGATCCGGGGCCAACTCGGGTATTTTTCCCTTTGCCGCGATTTCCTTGCGGAAATACCAGGTGACGAACAGGGCGTTAAAGAAAACCGCCAAGGCGGCTTTCCAACCGAAATTCACGAGCATGTAATGAGAGCTCCAACCCCATGCATCCGCTGCCATCAGAACAGGTGGCGCAGCAAAGTTGGTCAGCGTGCCGCCTACCGACACATTCACAAACAAGACCGCAATCGTTGCGTATTTGAGCCGACGGGAAAGTCCGTAACGATAAAAGCTATCTCTGAGCATCAGCGCGCCCAGCGTCATGGCTGCTGGCTCGGTGATCAGTGAGCCCAGCAATGGCACCAGTGACAGACATAGGAAAAACATGGCCAACGGACGATTGATAGGGAGCGCGCCAGCCAAGAATTTAATGATTGATTCAACAGCCTTGAGAATCGGGCGGCTTGCTGCAATAACCATGATGGCGAATACAAAAAATGGCTCGGTAAAGTTTCTGGATTCCACATATTCAATTGCAGCGCTTTGTCCCATGAAGAAAAAAACGACCAACATGAATATGAACGCCCAGAATCCAAATACCACTTCAACTTCGCTGAGCAGATGCCAGAAGCCAGCATGAGCTGGTTGGACATGGGCGAGTTGCGCAAAGAACTTCGTTGAAAAGGTATGAAGAACCGCTACCGCAAATATGATTGTGGCAATGACTTCCATCGGTGAGACAGTCTGCAACATCTTTTTTATCCTAAACGTATCTTTCGACAATAATAACAAGTTGACAACGATCTACCGCGGCTGATTGGCTAAGAAAGCACTTTAAAATCGGTCACCTGAATAGATAAGCGCGCAAGCTTGTCATATAGCGTCTTTGCCGGAATTCCCAATATCTGTGACGCATCTGACACGTTGCCACTTGCCAGTCGAAGTGCCATCACAAGAGCATCTCTTTCAGCACGTTCCAAAAGCTTAGCCAGTGTGAGAGGCTCTTCATCAGATCCACTTTGACTCATGTCAGCAAACGGAATCCCGACGGCGACTCGCTCCGCAAAGTTTTTTAGTTCACGAACATTGCCTGGCCACGGGTGAGAAACCAGATACCTCAGGACATTTTCGGAAAGGTCTGCTGACTGTGATCCGTATTTCTCTCGATAACGAACCAGGTAATGATTAAAGATCAGAGGGATATCTTCAGAGATCTCCCGCAACGCTGGCAGATAAAGATTAACGACATTTAACCGAAAATAGAGATCACTGCGGAACGATCCCTGATCAGACAAACCCTTAAGATTGGTCTTTGTAGCGGCAATAATCCGGCAGGATACGGGGATGGATTCGTTGGATCCCAATCGTTGGATCGTTCTCTCCTGAATAGAGCGCAGTAGTTTTGCCTGTAGCCCCAGCGGCATAGATTCGATTTCGTCCAGGAACAGGGTGCCTTCGTTAGCAAATTCGAATTTGCCGATACGACGCTTGGTCGCTCCAGTAAACGCACCAACCTCGTGACCGAAAAGCTCACTCTCAAAGATATGCTCAGGTAGCGCAGCACAATTGATTGCAACAAATGGTCCTGTGCGACGGCTTTCCTGATGCAGAGCTTGTGCAACAACCTCTTTGCCCGTCCCCGTCTCCCCGTTAATCAGGATATCCACCCCAGTCGGGGCAAGCATGGTGATCTGTTGTTTTAGCTTGAGAAGCCGTTCGGACTGCCCGATCAAATTGAAACTTTGCTTTGCCGTATTACGCGCCAACGTGTTGTATTGATCAAGCAGGGCAGCCTTCTCAACGGCATTTCTTACAGTAGTGATCAAGCGGTCAAAGCTGAATGGCTTTTCAATAAAATCGAACGCACCCTCTTTCATGGCATCTACCGCCATGTTGATGTCACCATGTCCCGTCATAATAATGACCGGCACCTCTGCCTGCTTGACGAGCACCTTATTCATCAGGCTAATGCCGCACTCATCCGGGAGGTTGACGTCTGTAATGACCACATACGGAAACTGACGCGGTTCCAGATTCAAAAATGATGTGGCGTCCTTGAATGTCCTGACACTAAAGCTCTCTAGCGTTAGTGCCTGCTCACAACTTTTAAGGATCGCATCGTCATCTTCAATCAAGTAAACCTTGACCCGATTAGCAGCATCTTTCAATCGCATAAACTTAATCACTCACATGACGCAAAACAATGGTGAACTCTAGTCCACCCGACGACAAATTACGGCAATCAATTTTCCCACCAATTGCATCGACAATAAACTTACTGATTGCCAAGCCCAAACCGAGTCCTTTGCCCGAAGGCTTAGTCGTAAAGAATGGTTCAAAAATCTTACCAGCCACGGCATCGCCTAAGCCGGGCCCATTGTCGGCATATCGCACAACGACATTATTTCCAACTCGGGTACATTGCACTTCAATAACGCCCTCTGATGAATCTGCTAGCGCATCAATTGAGTTAGACATCAGATTGATAAAGACTTGCTCTAACTTGCCTGTCGACGACATGACTTTGTCGTCTAGGCCTAAAACGTTAAGCTGTACATTGGCTTTGCGCAGAAAGGGATTCATCACCAGCACGGCATTCTGAATGATTGCGTTAAGCCCGATGGGCTCAACGCGCGTTTCATCGTTGCGATACAGCGTCTTAAGCTCCGAAAGAATGGCACCTGCCCGCGTTACAAGCGCATTGATGCTATCAATGTTCTCGAAGGCCATAGGCAAATTACCGCTTTCGAGCAGTCGCTTCGTATTGCCAGCATAAAGCTGTATGGCTGACAAAGGCTGGCTCAGCTCATGCGTTACCCCCGCCGCCATTTGACCCAACGCGGCAAGTTTCCCAGCCTGTACTGCATCATCTCTAGTCTTCTTGAGAATGGTCTCGGCTTTTTCAAGGTCACGGATTTTTTCAGTGAGCTCCAAAGTGCGTTCCTGAATCTGACTTTCGATGTTCGCAAATATTTCAAGCTTTTCTCGATGCGCCGTTCTGCGGTAGTACCAGTTAAGTAGCGAGATCATTAAAAAGCCTACGGCAAAACCAATCGCCACGGAGCTGGCCAGGGCGATCGTTCTTGTTTCCCGTGTACTACTAATTTGTACGATGTCCCAACCCCGCTCACCCAGCGGCACGGACTGCACCAGATGAGACTCACCATTGAGCAACTTACGCTCGTTGTCATCATCAATCGTCAGTGATGCGCCGTGAAACTGAAAAGGGCTTAGCGGCTGACCCGAAAACTGCCGACTCCCCTTGATTCGATCCAGTGCGTCTGCGTTCAAAACCCGAGTCGCTTTGTATAACTGCGATGCTTCAGATGACAAGATCACGATGCCATCTTCATTGGTGACCAACAGATAGTCATTAAACTCACCAATCGCAGATTGAATCTCGGAAAGACGAATCTTGATGGTTATGACCCCCAATGTCTTGCCATCAATAACGACTGGGCAGGCGATGTAATAGCCAGGCTTGCCGGAAGCCACCCCAATGCCATAGAACTTTCCAATCCCGGACTGCATCGCACCCGTGAAGTACGGGCGAAACGAATAGTTATCTCCCACATAACTATCAGACTGATCCCAATTACTGGAGGCCAGCGTCAGCCCATCCCGATTCATAATGTAAATGGTATCTGTACCGAGAATCTGGTTGATTTCAGCAAGGTACTGATTGGCTGCTACGATTTGAGCGGGTTGCGACTTCTGACTTAATGCCGCATGAATTCGAGCATCTTTGGCGATCGCCAATGGCAACTCTTCATACTTCGATAACGTTGCATTGATGGACAGACTGACGGTTTCAAGATTCTGCCGGTGACGTGCGGCCTCTTTTTCAATCGTCTTATCGAAAATATTCCGATACGCACCATAACCAATCAAAACACATAAAACGACGACACCGACAAAGGCATAGCGCGCTTTGATTTTGGCGGAAGCTTTTTGTTTCAGCATGGTGAACGGTTCGAAATTTATGTGATCTGGTCCAGCGTTTATCTCATCAAAAAACCCGGCTTGCGCCGGGTTCTTTGATCTAGCTTATCATCCCTAGCATGCGAGGGAACCACAAGCTCAGTCCCGGCCAATAGGTAACGACTCCCAGGAAAACCAGCATGGTGAGCAACCATGGCCATACCGCCACGGTGAGCTCGGTAATACCCATCTTGGTAATCCCGGAAGCCACGTACAAATTCAAGCCTACCGGCGGGTGACACATACCGACTTCCATATTGACCACCATCATGATACCGAAGTGCACCGGGTCGATCCCAAGCTTCATCGCTACCGGGAACAGAATCGGCGAGAAGATCAACACGATGGACGATGGTTCCATGAAGTTTCCGGCGACCAACAAGATAATGTTCACAAAGAGCAGGAAGGTGATAACGCCCAAACCCTTGTCTAACAACCAGTCGGCCATCGCCTGCGGAATACTTTCGCTCGTCATCAGGAACGAGAAGAGCACCGCATTCGTAATGATGTAAAGCAGCATGGCACTCATATTGGCTGATGAGAGCAACACACGCGGCACATCCTTCAAGCCCATGTCTTTATAAACAAAGACAGCAATTACGAAGGCATACACAGCACTGATCGCAGCAGCTTCTGTCGGGGTGAAGATACCGGTATAGATACCGCCCATCACCACGACGATGAGCATCAACCCCCAGATAGATTCCTTGAATGACTTCATGCGTTGCACAAAGCTTGCTTTGGGCAAACGGGGATAGTCATTCTTGCGTGCCAAGTACCAGGTTGTCAGACCCAGCATCGTTGCCAACATGATGCCCGGTACGACACCTGCCATGAACAGCGCGCCCACCGAGGTGTTAGTCGATACCGAGTACATCACCATGACGATGGATGGCGGGATCAGGATTCCTAATGCACCCGATGTTGTAATGATGCCGGCACCAAAGCGGTTAGGGAACCCAGCTTTCACCATGGCCGGCAGCAGAATCGAACCAATCGCTACCACCGTTGCAGGCGATGAACCCGATACAGCTGCAAACAGAGCGCAAGCAACCACGCCTGCCAGGCCAAGACCACCATAGAAGTGGCCAACCATGTCCGATGCAAACCGGATCATCCGTTTGGCAACCCCACCATGCGTAAGGAAGTTGCCCGCCAGAATAAAGAACGGAATCGCCATGATCTCGAACTTCTCAATCCCGGTGAACAACTTTAGCGCTACCGCTTCAAGCGGCACCTGCGTCAGGGTGAACAAAAAGGTTAGAACAGTGAGGCCCAACGCAATCGAAATCGGCATCCCCGTGAGCATGAGCGCGGTGAGGATGGCAAAAATGATTAAGGTACTCATTTGGCACCCCCTTCCTTCTTATCGGAATCCTGGTTTTTATTAACCTCTTTCGGATACAAACCCTCTGTATTCTGGAACCAAGGCGTGTCTTCTGCTTTGTTGCCTGGGCCAACGATTGGATCCGTTGCGGTGTCTTCATCCAGGCCTTCTACATGGCCATGATCAACATGAGGCAGTTCGCCGGTACGATTGAAAGACACCAGGACCTGCAGAAAACGGAAGCACATGAGACCCGAGCCTAATGGAATTGCAGAGTAGACAATCCAGGTTGGCCACTCAAGATCCGGCGTAATAGGTCCTTCGAACAGGTCGCCTGTTTCTTTACCCCAGTAATGCAGCCATGCATAGTGCAAGCCGTTTTCCATGACAAAGTGATAGCCCAAAGTTGCAATGATGCCGGTGAACAACGCACCTGCCAGCAACCCGAAGCTAATAAACCATTTACGTTTGCCATCTGGCAAACGATTAATCATGACATCAACGCCCACGTGGATACCCGTCCGCACGCCATAGGCGGCGCCAAACTTAGCCATCCACACGAACATGATAATCGTGAGTTCTTGCGCCCAAGCCATGCTGAACGAGAGCAACCAATCTTGCAGCCCCGGAATATCTAACCCTGTCAGATAGCGATGAATAACCGCCGCAAAAATGATGAGCGTTGCCCCACCCATTAGGAAGGTGATTAACCACTCTTCTAATCGATCAAGAAATTTCATGTCTTTCTCCAAAACGATCGCCCCACTGATGTAGGGCGATCGATTACTTCATAGCAACTGTATTTATTTCTTTTTGCTTGGTGCGGCCAGCTCTGCATTAACGGCTTGCAGCAGATCCGGACCAATACGCGATGCCATTTCTTTATGAACTGGCAACAAGGCCTTCTTGAAAGCGTCACGTTCAGCTGGCGTCAGGTTGTATACCGCTGTCTTGCCTGATTTCTTGACCTTTTCTAGATCCTGATCGTTCTGATGTTTAGCGATCCGGTTAGCAAAGGCGGTCGACTCATTCATTGCTTTTTCAAGTTGTTCGCGGACATCTGCAGGCAGACCATCCCAGAACTTCTTGTTAACGATAACGGCATAACCCAAGTAACCATGCTCAGTCATAGCCAGATGTTTTTGAACTTCAAACATCTTCTGGGTATACAGATTGGAAATCGGGTTTTCGGTACCATCAACTACGCCGGTTTGAAGGGCTTGATAGACCTCGGAGAATGGCAGAACCTGTGGCAAAGAACCCAGGGCGCGCATCTGAGCCTCAAGGACTTTAGACGACTGAATACGCATCTTCTTACCCTTCAAATCAGCGGGCTGTTTGATTGGCGTATTGGCGGAGAACGATTTAAAGCCATTATCCCAGTAACCTAGGCCACGGATGCCCTTAGGCTCCAGCTTGGCCAGAATCGACTGGCCGATTGGACCCTGGGTAATCTTATGCAGCTGGTCATAGTTATCAAAGATGTACGGCAAATCGAACATCTCGAATTCTTTAACACCCAGAGGACCGAATTTGGCCAGCGATGGTGCCAACATCTGAACAGCACCTAGCTGCAGCGCTTCCATTTCTTCTTTATCTTTGTACAAGGTGCTGTTGGCATAAACCTCTACCTTGACACGGCCCTTGGTGTAATCCTCGGCCTTTTTCTTGAAGTATTCGGCAGCCAGACCCTTAGGGGTGTCGTTGGCTACAACGTGGCTGAACTTAATGACGATCGGTTGCTGCGCAGCTGCCCAGGTAGAACAAGCGGCAAGCATCGATGCAACGAGTACTTTCATGGCTTTCATTCCAACGCTCCTTTGGTTAATTTAGGTGCTTTCTTGCTTTGTTATGAACGACTAAGCACGTTGTTCATTACACCATATTTAGCAGAGAACGTGCCAAAACTTTCACAACAATATCGCAACCCTAACCAACTGATTTTTATGTTGTTTTTAACAAGCCAGCGCCTGTGCCGCTGTACTAATTTCCGGGATTCCGGAAATCAAGCAAAACCCTTCTGAGCCGCCAGAAAGCGCTCCAGGTTCGTGTAGCGCCCTGCCTACAAAGTTCGCTGGACTTGCGCAACCCAGGTGAGCTGAACCAGATTATTTATTTCTGCATCCTCTGACCACCCGAGCCCTGCCACCCAGGTCAGTTCGCCCCCAACCCAGAGCGACGGCAATCGTGGCCGAACCCAGGCGGGCACCCCTTGCTCCCGAAGCAGTTCAGACAAAACGCTCCGGCAACGCCCTGCCGGCTGGAATCGCAGCCCCTGCCCCACAGCCCGAAACACCATAGCAGGCGCAATATCTGACTGAACCGTGGGTTTAATAATCAACCGACCATCTGGCCATTGCATTTCACCTGTCTGCAAGCCATTTTCTTCTGGCAAAGCGACACCCATCACATCATCAAGCCACAATTTATCTCGCCACAAATGACAACCGGTTTTTCCAAAGCGCACAAAAACCGCCGCATCCGGGCGCACATTGACCAGCTGTTCAGAGAGGGTTTCCAACCGACGCGCTGCGGGAATATGCACACCCAGCGCATTAAGACGATGTTTCAACACATTGAGTCTTGCCTCATCCGGCAACAACGCCAATTTTGACACCACCAGGTGCCCTGCTTCGTCCTGACAGGATTGCGCATCCGCTTCAGCCAGACGTGCCAACAGTTTAGTTTGCGCCTGCATTTGCGCCGCTGTTCTAGCAAGAACGGCCGTTATCCCCGGAAACTGTGCGCTGATTGCAGGCAGAACCACATGGCGCATGTAGTTACGGCGAAAATGCAGATTAAGGTTACTTTCGTCTTCGATCCAGTGCAGATTCTGTGCCGTTGCCCACGCCAATAGTTCTGATCGTGGCAGATCTATAAAAGGACGAATCAGACACTTGCCACTTAAAAATCGGGTGCTCGGCATTGCGGCCAGCCCCTGCAGGCCCGCCCCACGAAATAGATTCAACAGCAGCGTTTCTGCCCGATCATTCTGATGATGCGCCATACAGAGCACATCCGCATCTGCTGCCGCAAAGACGGCATAACGCGCATCTCGCGCAGCGCGTTCCAGCCCAGTACCTGCAGCCGTTAATGGTGCCAGCGCAGCCACTTCACAAGGGACATTCAGCGCCAAACAAGTTTGCTGACAAAACTCTGCCCAACTCCCGGCATGCGGTGAAATGCCGTGATTTACATGCAATGCAAACAACGAAATAGGCGTCTCATCCCGCAGGCGAGCCATGGCATGCAGAAGCACGATGGAATCCATGCCGCCGGAGAGCGCAATACAAATTTTTTGACCGGGCTGACAATAATCCCCCAGCGCAACACGCAGCTGGCTGAGGATGGGATCAGTGTCCGCTGTCATGCGGACTCAAGCGGCTTCTGAACGAAGGTTCAGGCAGCGACCTCATCAAAGGCACCATAAGCCATCAGACGATCAATGCGTCGACGTACCAACGCATCATGATCTAGGCCACTGACACGACCCAAGGCTTGCTCAAGCGCCTGCTTGAGGTTTTTGGCCATACCGACGACATCTCGATGCGCGCCACCCGGCGTTTCTTCAACGACCTGATCAATCAGGCCGAGCGACTTGAGACGACCTGCTGTGATGCCCATGATTTCTGCCGCTTCAGAGGCTTTTTCAGCGCTCTTCCAGAGAATGGTGGCACAGCCTTCCGGCGAAATCACAGCGTATGTGGAATGTTGCAGCATGAGCACTTCATCACCGACCGCAATGGCCAAAGCGCCGCCGGAGCCACCTTCGCCAATCACCGTGACGATAATCGGAGTCTTGAGCTCTGCCATAACCAGCAGGTTGCGCCCAATGGCCTCCGACTGGCCGCGCTCTTCTGCACCAATGCCCGGATAAGCACCCGGGGTGTCGACAAAGGTAAAGACCGGCAGACCGAATTTTTCTGCCAGCTTCATCAGACGTAGCGCTTTACGGTAGCCCTCTGGACGAGGCATACCAAAGTTACGATAGATTTTTTCTTTGGTGTCGCGGCCTTTCTGATGGCCGATAACGACACAAGGCTCTCCATTGAGACGGGCTAAGCCACCGATAATAGCCGTATCGTCAGCAAATGCGCGATCTCCATGTAGCTCATGGAAGTCTGTAAAAATATTCTCGATGTAATCAAAGGTGTACGGGCGCTGCGGATGACGCGCAACCTGTGCACTCTGCCAAGGCGACAGCTTTGCGTAGATATCGTTTGATAGCGTACGGCTCTTCTCAGCCAGGCGCTCTACTTCTTCCGAGATATCCACGCCCGATTCGTCCTGCATGGCGCGAAGTTCCTCGATCTTGCCTTCCAGTTCGGCAATCGGCTGCTCAAAGTCGAGAAAAGTGGTTTTCATCGGCGCTAATTCCTGGAGTCTTTACGTTGGCTCTATTCTAACAGAGGGGGAGGGATTCCAATGGATCGTAGCAAAACGAGCTGAAATCCCTTTCGCACGATATCAGCGCTGACCATCCGCAACAAAGGGGTTGTCCATGCGCTCATCTCCAAACGTAGACATCGGCCCATGGCCTGGGACAAAGCGCACATCATCGCCCAATGGAAACAATTTTTCACGGATCGAGTGAATCAGCTGCTGGTGGTTTCCCTTGGGAAAATCCGTGCGTCCGATCGACTGCTGGAACAAGACATCTCCAACAAGCGCTAGTTGCGATGGCGCATGGTAAAAACAGACGTGCCCCGGTGTATGCCCCGGACAATGAATCACATCCAGTGTTTCACCGGCAACGGTAACCGTGTCCCCATCAACCAGCCAACGGGAAGGCACAAAGGCATCGGCATGCGGAAACCCGAACTGCTTCGATTGCATAGGCATTCCGTCAATCCAGAAAAGATCATCCTGATGCGGCCCTTCAATTGGCACATTCAGGCGCTTTGATAGTTCTGCAGCACCACCTGCATGATCAATATGACCATGAGTAATCAGAATCTTTTCCAGGGTAACGCCACGCTTTTTTATCTCGGCTTCGAGACGATCCAGATCTCCGCCCGGATCAACAATCGCCCCGCGTTTGTTGGTGGGCGACCAGATTAATGTGCAGTTCTGGGCAAAAGCCGTTACCGGCAGAATGGCAAACTCAAGTGCAGACATCTTCGTTTATCCGAGGTTCGTGGCAAAATGACGCCTAATTTTTCATTTTGCCATGCGGCGCGCAAATTGAGTGCACTGAGCAAACTCTCGTAGGATTTTCAATGTCTTTGAGCACCATTCCGAATATCGACTCGCCATTTGCCTGGGTAGCTTTAGTCATTTTCGTGACCGCGGCACTTGGTGCTGATTTCATGATGCTACGCCAACAGGGCAGCCGGATTATCGGATTCAAAGATGCCTTGCGCTGGTCTTTAATCTGGATTGCATTGGCACTCGTATTCTGTGCTGGACTTTGGTTTGCCTTAGACCTTTCAGAGGGGCGCGCATTTGCTGACCTAAAGGCTGGCGAGTTTATGACGGGTTACATCATTGAAAAATCGCTTTCAGTGGATAACCTGTTCGTCTTCCTGATGCTGTTCAATGCCTTCAAGGTGCCGCTGCCCCAACAGAAAAAAGCGTTGATGATCGGCATTATTGCAGCGATTGTGCTGCGAATTGTGCTCATCCTGGTAGGCGCATGGTTGATCTCCCGTTTCAGCTGGATCATGTACATCTTTGGATTGTTCCTGCTCTACACTGGCGTGAAAATGGTGATTGCTGACGAAGAAGAACCCGATCTTCAGAATAATCGCCTACTCAAATGGATGAATAAGCACCTCACGATCACTCACGAATACCACGGGAGTGCGCTGATGCTTATGAAAGACGGCGCACGTGTGTTTACACCCCTGTTTCTGGTGGTGGCGATTATCGGAGTCACTGACGTGATGTTTGCTGTGGACTCGATCCCAGCGATCTTTGCCGTGACCACAGACCCGTTCATCGTGATGAGCTCGAACATCTTTGCCGTACTGGGTCTGCGCGCACTCTATTTCATGCTGGCCGGCATGGCTGAACGCTTTCATTTGCTCAAATTTGGCCTAGCCGCAATTCTGGTATTTATTGGCGCCAAGATGCTGATGATGGATTTCTACCACATTCCGGTAGGCGCTTCTTTGACCGTGGTTCTAGCGTTCCTGCTAGTGACGATGGCAGCCAGCCTCTACGTTAAGCCTAAGCCGCACTAATCAGTGAACCGCTCAGGGAATAAGACCGGCAATCGCTTCGGCCATTGCCGCTTGGACTGCCGGCAACTCCCCTAGCGGGGGTAATAGTGCAAAAGCCTGCCCCGGGTACTGTGCACGCAGGGCATCTAGCATCTCTGGCAGCTCTTTGCGCAGATGGCCGCCCTGGGCTATAAAAAATGGCAATATCTGAATGGATGCCCCCGGAGGACAGCAACCTTCGGAAAGCACGTGTGCCACGACCTCAGGCAAGGTTGGCGTCATGAACTCGAGGAATGCAACCTCGATCAACCGGTTCGGGAAACGACCACGTAATTCTTGAGCAACTGCCGCAACCGGGCGAGCCCATTCAGGATCACGAGCACCATGGGCAAACAAAATGATGACATCCGTAGCCATGTGGTGCGCTCCCTTACTTAATACGCTGAAGGTGTGGCGGGCGGGCGGGCTTGCCAGAATTGTCTGGCTTGACATCAACTGCCGCCAATGCGGGCTTAATTTCCACGTTGGATTGAGCCGGCGTTAGCGCTGCCGTTGTCTCATAAGCGAATTCCATGCCTGCGCCGTTTTCACGGGCAAAGATGCCGACGACGGCACCGATAGGAATAAACAGCTCACGGGGGACACCGCCAAAGCGGGCACTCAGCGTGATCCATTCATTGCCTATATCCAGTTTCCCCGTTGCCGATGGGCTGAGATTCAGTGTAATCGACCCATCCTGAACATAATCCAGGGGCACGCTGCAATGCTCATCGACAAAGACCGTCAGATATGGCGTCAATCCGGCATCGCAGCACCACTGCCACAATGCCCGGATCAGATATGGCTTTGTCGAGAGCACGCTATCTTACTTACGCATGATCTTTTCTTGCGGCGTCATCGAATCGATGAAGCCCTGACGGCTGAAAATGCGCTCGGCGTATTTAAACAATGGCGCAGCCGTCTTCGGCAACGTGATCTCGTAATGATCAAGGCGCCAGAGCAGCGGCGCAATGGCCACATCCAGCATCGAGAACTCATCACTCATCAAGTGCTTTTGCTTGTTGAAGATCGGTGCAATTTCGATCAGACGATCGCGAATTTCGCTACGCGCCTTATCCGCAGTCTTCAGGTTGCGCTCAATCGGCTCAATGAACGAGAAAATTTCACGCTCCATGCCGTTCAGTAGTTGGCGCGCCTGGGCACGTTGTACCGGATCTGGCGGCATCAGTTGCGGATGCGGAAAGCGCTCATCAATGTATTCATTGATGATATTTGGTTCGTACAGAATCAGATCGCGCTCGACCAGAACCGGCACGCGGTTATGCGGATTCATTACAGCCAGGTCTTCCGGCTTGTTCATCAGATCGATGTCGTGAATCTCGAAGTCCATCCCCTTTTCAAACAGCACAATCCGGCAACGGTGGCTGAAGGGACAAACGGTTCCCGAGTACAAATGCATCATGATCAAGGCCCTCTAAAAAAGATCGGGATCGATACTCGACCCCGACCTTGCCAACACCCGAAAGTGTCAGTAGTTGTTACTTAGTGAATGTCTTTCCAGTAGTTCTTTTTCAGCGCGTACGCAGAAACGAAGAGAACTGCCAGGAAAATCAGAACGCCAACACCGATTGCTTTACGGTTGGCAGCGCCTGGCTCACCCATCCAAACGATGAAGCCAACCAGGTCTGCAACCTGCTTGTCGAACTGCTCTGGTGTCAACTGACCTGGCTCAACCAGGACCAGCTTATGGTGCTCTTTGCCGTTCTCTTCTTTAACGGTTTCGAGTGCCTGAACACCTTGCAGTTGCCACAGCACGTTCGGCATGCCAACGTTAGCAAACACAACGTTATTCCAACCAGTCGGACGAGCGTCGTCTTTGTAGAAGCTACGTAGATAGGTATAGAGCCAATCAGCGCCGCTACCATCACCCGATGCACGGGCGCGTGCAATCAGGGTCAGATCAGGTGGTGTAGCGCCAAACCACTTCTTGGCTTCGTCCGGACGCATCGCGATCTTCATCGTGTCACCGATCTTGTCGCCGGTAAACATGAGGTTATCTTTGATTTGTTGCTCGGATAAGCCCAGCTCCATCAGCTTTTCGTAGCGGATGAAAGAGGCGCCGTGACAGCTCTGACAGTAGTTAACGAATAGACGTGCACCGTTTTGCAGTGCTGCATTGTCACCTTGGACGTTTGGCGCTTTGTCGAGATGCACTTCGGCACCGCTCGCAAAAGCCAGCGCCGGAACCATGATGAGTGCAGCAAAGAATGATTTCATTTTCATGATCTTCTACCCTGTTAGTCCGTCACGCGCTCAGGCGGAATGGTGTACTTATCAATCTTCGAATACCACGGCATCAGCAGGAAGAAGCCAAAGTAGATCAGGCTGCAGACTTGCGAAACCTTCTCGCCAACGTACGATGGCGGCTGAGTACCGAGGTAGCCCAGGATAAAGAAGGCAATCACAAAGATCGTGAGCGCAGCTTTGAATATCGGACCGCGGTAACGAATCGACTTAACCGGGCTACGGTCCAGCCAAGGCAGGAAGGCGATAATCACAACCGATGCACCCATGCCGACCACGCCCCAGAACTTGGCATCGATGCCAAGAATTGGCCAAACGATGGCGCGCAGTACCGAGTAGAAAGGCGTGAAGTACCAGACCGGTGCAATGTGCGATGGCGTCTTCAGCGGATCTGCCTGGTAGAAGTTGTTATATTCCAGGAAGTAGCCGCCACCTTCTGGTGCAAAGAAGACTACGATCGAGAATACGAACAGGAAAGCCACAACACCCACGATATCCTTAACGGTGTAGTACGGGTGGAACGGAATACCATCGCGCGGATTGCCGTGCTCGTCAAGGTTGGCTTTAATTTCAATGCCGTCTGGGTTGTTTGAACCGACTTCGTGCAGTGCAACCAGGTGAGCAGCTACCAGACCGATCAAGATCAGCGGTACGGCAATCACGTGTAGCGAGAAGAAGCGGTTGAGCGTTGCATCACCCACCACAAAGTCACCACGAATCAGGGTCGACAGATCAGGGCCAATGACTGGGATAGCACCAAACAGGTTAATAATCACCTGCGCGCCCCAGAACGACATCTGACCCCAAGGCAGCAGGTAACCCATGAAGGCTTCTGCCATCAGGCACAGGAAAATCAGCGTGCCGAACACCCACAGCAATTCACGTGGCTGACGATATGAACCGTACAGCAGACCGCGGAACATGTGCAGATAGACCACAACGAAGAATGCCGAAGCACCGGTCGAGTGTAGGTAACGGATCAGCCAGCCGCCAGTGACGTCTCGCATGATGTATTCCACGCTGGCGAAAGCAATAGGGATACCGCTTTCGTTCAGGTTGGCATCCGGCTTGTAGTTCATCACCAGGAAAATACCGGTCAGAATCTGAATCACCAGCACCATCAGCGCTAGCGAACCAAAGAAATACCAGAAATTAAAATTCTTTGGCGCGTAGTAATCGGTCAGATGACCCTTGATGGTCGACGTTAACGGGAAGCGCGCGTCAATCCATTCAAGGACGTTGCCGCCGACGCTACCATTCGACTTATACTTTTCGTAATTTTTGTGGCCGGCCATCATCAGGCTCCTTTGCTTTCGCCGATAACCAGACGCGTATCCGTCAGGTAGGCGTGCGGTGGGATCTCGAGGTTAGTCGGGGCAGGCTTGTCTTTGAAGACACGGCCAGCCAAGTCAAAGGTGGAACCGTGGCATGGGCATAGAAAGCCGCCAAGCCAATCACCTGGCATACCTTGCGAAGCACCTTCAGCAAATTTCGACGATGGCGAACAGCCTAGGTGGGTACAAATGCCGATGGCAACCCAGATATTGTCCTTGATCGAGCGGTGCTCGTTCTTGCAATAAGCAGGTTGCTGATCTTTTTCAGAATTCGGGTCAGCCACAGCCTCGTTCAGCTTTGGCAAGGTGCCCAGCATCTCTGGCGTGCGGTTCAGGATCCACACGGGTTTACCACGCCATTCCACAACCATCATCTGGCCTGGCTCAAGTTTGCTGATATCCGCTTCAACGGGTGCACCAGCCGCACGAGCGCGGGCAGAAGGCAACATGCTGCTTACAAACGGCACCAGAGCGGCAACCGCTCCTACTCCCCCAATAGCCGCTGTGGTTACTAGTAACCGACGACGGCTGGGATCTACTTTCTGCTCATTGCTCATGGACGGGTCCCCAGAATGTTCAGTCTTAATTAATTTTTAAGATTATACGCAAAGAAAAATCAGGATTCTAGCCATCGGCGCTCTCTTAATGCCTGTGCTAGCGTCCCACTATCAACAAATTCCAATTCGCCACCCACCGGAACGCCTCTGGCAATCCGTGTAACCCTTAGCCCGTGGCGCTTTAGCAGCTCGGACACAAAATGGGCGGTGGCCTCTCCCTCGTTGGTAAAATTTGTGGCCAAAATGACTTCTTTGACCAAACCATCGGCGGCACGGGCCACCAATTGCTCCAAACGGAGATTTCTCGGGCCTAAACCATCTAGAGGAGAGATTCGACCCATTAAGACAAAATAGAGGCCGTTATAGGCCTGGGTCTGCTCCACCATGTTGAGATCAACGGGTGTTTCGACGACACACAGCACCGAAGGGTCGCGACGATCGGACTGGCAACGCTCACAAATGGGCGTTTCGGTGTACGTATTACAGCGTTCGCAATGCTGTATACGATTAATGGCCGAATCAAGCGCAAATCCCAACCGTGCCGCGCCTTCACGGTCATGTTGCAGCAGGTGATACGCCATACGCTGCGCTGATTTCGGGCCCACACCCGGCAAACAGCGCAGTGCTTCAATCAGGCTTTCGAGCGTTGCTGACACAGAAAGATCAGAACGGCAGCTTAAAGCCTGGTGGCAGATTCAAGCCTGCCGTAAAACCGGACATTTTGCCTTGCGAGGTTTCTTCGACACGACGAACCGCATCGTTCACTGCAGCAGCAATCAGGTCTTCCAGCATTTCACGATCATCCATTGCAGCTGGATCAATCGCAATGCGGCGAACGACATGGGCACAAGTCATAGTGACTTTAACGATGCCCGAACCAGACTGACCTTCGACCTCGACATCAGCCAGCTCTTCCTGTGCCTTTTTCATGCGTTCCTGCATTTGCTGCGCCTGTTTCATTAGGCCACCTATACCAGCCATTCCACCCATACCACGCATCTTTAAACTCCTCTTATATTTAAATCAACTCAACCCGTCACAGGACGAATGGAACCATCGATTAGTTTTGCATCAAACACATCTATCAGCTCTTGCACTAAGGGGTCGCTTTCGATGGCTGCTACAGCCGTATTCTGGCGTTCTTCAGCCGCTTCCTTCTTTAATACGGCGGCCGTAACCCCTACCTGCTCAACGACATCAAATCGCACGCGCACTTGCTCACCGAGCAAATCCGAAAGCGCTTGCGCTACGCGTTGCTCCGAAGCCGGCATGAGCAGTTGACGATGCGTCGCTGGCAAATTAAGTGCGACCAGGCCTTCAGAAAAGTTTGCAAAGGCACTATGCTGGACCAACTCGCGCGTCATCCCTTTGAGACCAAGACGTTCAACCGTTTGCGGCCAGCTTTCAGCAGATAGAGCATTTCCCGACGCTAGCGTCTTCGGTGAC
>JACCDN010230845.1_pt1 | contig 18215 bp, 18 predicted proteins | sample 7441691 | NCBI WGS metagenome assembly JACCDN01 (sample SAMN15323439, study PRJNA562643) | freshwater metagenome | isolation source: river surface water | place: USA:Blue River Watershed | collected 2017-08-16
AACTTCTTTTTTTGCAACTAACTGTTAGCTGCGGTTTTATTTCATTTATTTCGGCTGCAAAGATAAGGAAAAAGGCCTGAACTAATCAAATATTTCCGCGTTCTTTGGGTATTTTGCCCTGTTAAACAGGAATATTTTATCGTTCAAACTAGCCGCATAATTAATGGACCCCACTTTAACATCGGTCATATTATTGCTTTTGTCCAAAATTAAAGCACTGGATAAGGCAGATTGTTGCTTGTTGATCACCAAAGTTACTTTCTGAAAGCTTTTACGCTTATCAATTGGGTATAATTCGATGGTAGCTTTAGCATTGTCTTGTGATAACAGTTTGAAATTGAAGTCTTTATCGTAGTTACCGGACAATAATTTTTGTGGACTTAGGGTTTGGTCTGCATCTGCAACGCTAGATTTAGAGATACTATTTACCCCATCAAAATTGTAGATATTGACCCCGTCACATAGAATCTCCATCTTACCTTCTTTTAGTAGGTATTTGTCCCCTTTCATCTGTAAAGCGATTTGCTTGGCTCCCAGGGTCTTTCCTTTATTGTTCTTAGAAGTAAGGGTAATATTCACTAAAATGCCTTTAGAAGCTTTTACTTTAGCCCCTATTAGATCCAATAATTGCTTGGCAACTGCGTCTTTTTGAGCCGATACCGACAATGTCAGTAAGGTTAAAACACTTAAAAAGAAGGTTTTCATAGGGGAAATGATTGCTTTAGAATACAAAAATAGTTAATGTAGTCTATAAATTTTGTAAAAAGTCGTGCAATTCTGCATCTGTTTTATACAATACTTCTCTAGGCTTGCTACCCTGACTTGGGCCAACAATACCAGCGGATTCTAGTTGGTCCATCAATCTACCCGCTCTATTATAGCCTAATTTCATTCTTCTTTGAATCAAAGAGGTAGATCCCATTTGTGCGCTCACTATCAATTTTGCAGCATCTTCAAATAAAGCATCTCTTTCGTTTGGATCAAATCCACCACCCGCATCCATATCTTTTTCATCTATGTATTCAGGCAATAAAAATGCTTGAGGATAGCCTTTCTGTTCTGCAATAAAACTACATACCCTATCTACTTCTGGTGTGTCTACAAAAGCACATTGCAAACGCGTAATCTCTCCATTATAGCTCACCAACATATCTCCTTTTCCAATTAATTGTTCTGCACCACCTGCATCTAAAATAGTTCTACTATCTACTTTACTAGAAACCTTAAATGCAATACGTGCAGGGAAATTGGCTTTAATGGTACCTGTAATAATATTCACAGAAGGTCTTTGAGTGGCAATGATTAAGTGAATACCCACCGCACGAGCTAATTGGGCTAAACGCGCAATTGGCATCTCAACTTCTTTACCGGCTGTCATAATTAAATCTGCAAACTCATCCACTACTAAAACTATGAATGGTAAATATTGATGTCCTTTTTCTGGATTTAATTTACGTGCAGTGAACTTCTCGTTGTATTCTTTAATATTTCTACAACCAGCTTCTTTTAATAAATCATATCGATTATCCATTTCAATACACAATGCGTTCAATGTATTGATTACTTTTTTTGTATCTGTGATAATGGCATCTTCTTCTCCTGGAAGTTTTGCTAAGAAATGTTTTTCAATAACACGGTATAAACTTAATTCAACTTTCTTAGGATCCACCATCACAAACTTTAATTGAGAAGGATGTTTTTTATATAACAGAGAAACTAAAATAGCGTTTAACCCGACTGATTTACCCTGTCCTGTAGCACCTGCCATTAATAAGTGTGGCATACTTGCTAAATCCACAATAAAGTTTTCGTTATCAATTTTCTTTCCAATAGCAATGGGCAAAGAGAATGTACTGGTTTGGAATTTCTCACTTGCTAATAGTGTTTTCATACTCACTACCGACTTGCGAATATTAGGCACTTCAATACCAATAGTTCCCTTACCTGGTATTGGTGCAATAATACGAATACCCAAGGCTGCTAAGCTTAAAGCAATATCGTCTTCTAAGTTTTTGATTCTACTAATACGAACACCCGGTGCTGGAACAATCTCGTATAATGTAACCGTTGGACCAACTGTTGCAGTAATTCTTTGAATGGCAATATCATAATTTTTCAGGGTAGCAATAATTTGATTTTTGTACATCTCCAATTCTTCTGGATCTTGTACAATTTTTTCAGAACCATGCGTTTCTAATAAATTAATATTAGGATACTTGTAATTTTTTAAATCTAATGTTGCATCGTATTTAGTTGCTAAAGAACCTACCCCTGCAACTACTGCTTCTTTAGCTGATTCCTTTATTTCTAAATCTAGGTCTTCTAGTAATTCATCGTCAAAATCTTCTGGTTCGGCTTCTTCGTTCAGTTCTTCTAATCCATCAGACCCTGTCGCGTCTTCTATATCAAAGTCTAATGTTTTTTTTTCCTCCTCGCTTTCCAAAGTCAATTCATCTATAAATAATTTAGGCCCCAAAGGATCTTCTACTATTTCATCAGTCTCCGGCATGATGACGCTAATGCTAGAATCATTCTTTAATGTATTACCAATAGGAGCCGGCTCAACAGGTGCATTTAAATCCCATTCTTGTTTTACCGCTTCTTCTGTGTCTTCACTAACAAATTCAGCCTCTGCTTTTTTAGGCAACAAGCCATCAAAATTGGGCACATTAAAACTTGGATTAAATCTCCATATAATAAAACTAAATCCAGCTACTAATAAAATAGCCCCTGTACCAAAACCTCCAACCCATTTAATCATCCAAGCGCTAGTATATTCTCCCAATGCCCCACCCCATGAAAATGCAGCAGATGAAGTCACAAATGCAAAACAGGTACTTAATACCAATAAACCTACAATCACATATCTTATGTTACGCCACAAACTAAATATAGGTTTAGTAAAAAATAAATTAACCCCTAAAACAAAAAAGAAACTACACAAAAGATAAGCAGCGACACCAAATCCATTGAACATAATTTGATATGCTACAAATGCTCCAAGATATCCTAATAAGTTGTTGGCTTTAACATCATTGATTGAAAACAAATGAGTACGCCATAGTTGAACCATGTCTTGATCATCCTGCCAAGTAAAAATGTATGAAGTAAATGCTACAAATAAAAAAAGCGTAAACAAAAGAGATAAAGCACCCAATATTTTGGAAGTCCTTTCATCCTTCACTACTTCCGTAACATTGATTGCAGCTTCTTTGTCTGGATTTAATGCCTCTTGATTGGGTTTAGTATCTTTCTTTGCTTTGAGCGTATTTGCCATGATAAACAAATATAAGTTATCCCAAATTCTCTAAAAAGCTTTTTTAGGCAATGTGCAAAAAGGAAAAAAGAAGGGTATAGTTATCCACGATAACTTGCCATACCCCATGAGGTCCAACCAATGATAAAAAATAAACCTCCAATGGGTGTGATGGGGCCCATCCAAGGACCTACACTAAACGGCAAGATGCTACTAGTGGAGATGATGTATAAAGATCCACTGAATAAAACAATTCCTATGGTCATGAACAAAGCCGCTCTGTGCATCCATTTGGAAGCAAATGTTGCATCTTCATATTTTGTCAGATTCAACGATAATACAATCAAAGCAATGGAATGAATGATTTGATAGCGAACTCCAGTTTCAAAAACCTGTAATCTATCCAAAGGTAAAACCGCTTTTAACGCATGGGCTCCAAAAGCACCTAAAATAACAGCAATGGCAGCAAATACAATACCTCTTAATTGAATAGACCTATGCATGTTGTTGTATAATTTGTTTAAGGGCAGTATCCGTAATTTGATCTGAACTTAATCTATAATTTGCTTGACTATAAAAAGCATGTCGCTCTACTAATTTGTCCTTAATAAACTTTGTTAAGTCTTGTTCACTTAAATCTGCAATAAGTGGACGATGTGCTTTTTCTTCCACCAATCTTTTGACCAAAATATCTACTGATTCGTCTAACCAAATCACTATACCTTCTTTTTTCATCCAAGCCATGTTATCTTGAAAACAGGGCGTTCCCCCACCTGTTGCTAAAACATATTTTTTCTTTTCTTTAAACCATCTTCAAATCTTTGCTTCTGTTTTTCTGAATTGTTCTTCTCCCTCTTCGGTAAAAATTTCAGAAATGGTTTTTTCTTCATTCATTTCAATTAAATCATCTAAATCGTATCCCCCTGATTTAATCCATTTGGCAATTTTTTTTGTCCAATGAGATTTTCCTGAACCCATCATGCCCACTAAAAATATCTTTTCTGCTGCCATAGCTAGAGTCAAATTTGCAATTTATTTAAATGCATTGAATCCTGTTATTTCCATTCCTGTAATCAATAAATGAATATCATGCGTTCCTTCATAGGTGATTACGCTCTCTAAATTCATCATGTGTCTCATTACTGAATACTCTCCTGTAATACCCATTCCGCCTAACATCTGTCTTGCTGCTCTCGCAATATTGGTAGCAATTTCACAACTATTTCTTTTAGCCATACTAATTTGTGCTGGAGTAGCTCTACCCTCATTCATCAAAACCCCCAAACGCCAAACCATTAACTGCGCTTTAGTAATTTCAGTGACCATTTCAGCTAGTTTCTTTTGTTGTAATTGAAAAGCTCCAATAGGTTTATCAAATTGAATTCTTTCTTTACTATACCTTAATGCAGTATCATAACAATCCATTGCAGCACCCAATGCACCCCAAGCAATTCCATACCTAGCCTTGCTCAAACAACCCAAAGGTCCTTTTAATCCAATTACATTGGGTAATATATTTTCTTTAGGCACTTTTACATTATCAAAAACCAATTCACCTGTTGCACTAGCCCTTAAACTCCATTTGCCATGTGTTGTTGGTGTAGTGAATCCTTCCATTCCTCTCTCCACAATGATGCCTTGAATTTTTCCTTCTTCATTTTTTGCCCATACTACCGCTATATCTGCAAAAGGTGAATTACTGATCCACATTTTTGCACCATTTAAAATAACATGGTCTCCTGCATCTTTTATATTGGTGAGCATACCAGATGGATTAGACCCATGATCTGGTTCTGTTAATCCAAAACAACCTAACCATTCACCAGAAGCCAACTTTGGTAAATATTTCTTTTTTTGTGCTTCATTGCCGTAAGCATAAATTGGAAACATTACTAAAGAACCTTGAACACTTGCAGTACTTCTAACACCACTATCTCCTCTTTCTAATTCTTGCATCATTAATCCATAGCTAATGTAATCCAAACCTCCTCCGCCATATTCAGTGGGAACTGTTGGACCAAAAACACCTAAGTCTCCTAATTGCTTTACAATTTGAATGGGGAATTCTGCTCTTTGTGCATAGTCTTCAATGATGGGTGAAATTTCTTTTTTTACATAATCTCTCACAGCATTTCTAACCATCAAATGCTCTTCACTTAACAATTCATCTAACTGATAATGATCAGGTGATTCAAATAAGTCTGCTCTTACTGCCATGGTTTTAAATTTATAATGTGAAATTCTAACACAAATCTAAGTCAAACTAACTTGAGTTAGTAATTTCTCGTAAAAATTGTCTATTTTAAACTATGAAGAAGATTGTATCTCACTTGAGTTTTTATGTTTTATTGGCAATTATTGCGGGGGTTGTACTAGGTATATTCGCACCCAAGCAAGCTATACAATTAGAACCCCTTGCAAAGGGCTTTATCAATATCATTAAACTATTTACCTACCCCATTATCTTCTTAACCGTTTCCTTAGGAATTGCTAGCATGGGGAGTTTAAAAAAAGTGGGTAGAATTGGATTCAACGCTTTAATTTATTTTGAAATAGTGAGCACCCTCTCTTTGGCTATTGGGGTTTTTGTGGCTTTGATTGTCAAACCAGGTCAAATTAATAAGGAAGGTTTACAAATGCAAGATCCTTCAAAATACACCAGGTCAACTTCTTTTGATTTATGGGCCATCATAAAAGATAATACCAATTTGCAAATTCTTATGTTGGCCATCTTGGTGGGTTTTGTTTTGAACTTTTTACAAAAGAAAGAAACCTATATTCAGTGGCTAGGTAAAATAACTCATTATGTTTTTGTTGCATTGAAATGGGTCATGTACTTAGCCCCATTGGGAGCCTTGGGTGGAATGTCTTATGCTATTGGAAAATACGGTTTACATACATTGATCCCATTAGGTAAATTAATGGGCACCATGTATATCACCATGGCCTTATTCATTTTTGTTATTCTTGGAGGTATTTTAAAATACTATCAATTGTCCATTTGGGGTTTGATAAAACATATCAAAGAGGAATTATTAATTGTTTTTGGCACATCCTCATCAGAGCCTGCAATGCCTTCTTTGATGAACAAACTGGAACATGTAGGTTGCTCAAAATCTGTGGTAGGATTGGTAGTTCCTACCGGTTACTCTTTTAACTTGGATGGAACATCTATATACCTATCTATGGCTGTTATATTTATTGCACAATTGTATAATGTGCCATTGAGCATATCAGAAATGGTGACCATTATTTTAATACTCATGTTAACTTCTAAAGGTGCTGCTGGAGTTACGGGTAGTGGATTTATTGTATTAGCAAGCACATTAGCCACTTTACAAAAAATTCCGATTGAAGGATTGGCTTTCTTATTAGGTATAGATAAATTCATGAGTGAGGCAAGAGCCATTACCAATATTATTGGGAATAGTGTTGCTACTATTGTTATCGCAAAGACCGAAGGAGAAACAATTAAAATACCTGGATAAAAATTATACTAAAAAAGATTTCATTTCATCAGCATATTGCTTAGCCTGATGAGCCGCTTCTTCTGCAAAGTTTTCTTGTTGACTTGCAAAAATGATTGCACGACTTGCATTCACTAATAAACCAATATCATTGTTCTTCCCATATTTGGTTACTTCTTCTAAGCTCCCACCCTGTGCACCAACACCTGGTACTAATAAAAAATGATTGGGTATGATTTTTCTTATAGAAGCTAAGTCTTCTGCTTTTGTTGCACCTACCACAAACATCAATTGTTCCGCACTTGACCAACTTGATACTTGCTCTAAAACAGATTCATATAGAAATTGCCCATTGGCTAATTTTTGCTGTTCAAAATTGGCGCTTCCCGCATTAGAAGTTAATCCCAATACGATGGTGAATTTATTGGTATAAGCTAAAAATGGATCGATACTATCTTTTCCCATATATGGCGCAACCGTAATGGCATCAAAGGGTAATACTTCAAAAAATGTTTTCGCATATTGTGCAGATGTATTGCCAATATCGCCTCTCTTCGCATCTGCAATGGTAAAATGAGTGGATGGAATATGCGCCAGTGTTGCTTCCATCGCTTCCCAACCAGCTAAACCTTGTGATTCGTAAAATGCAGTATTCAATTTATAACTCACACAGAAAGGCGCAGTGGCATCAATAATTGCTTTATTAAAAGCAATTACTCCTTCTTTATTTTTAGGAAGATGTGCTGGCAATTTTTCTATATCAGTGTCTAATCCAACACATAAATAAGAATGTTTTGCCTTTATCTGATCAACTAAAAATTGCTTTGTCATGTTGAATTATTTTTTTGCGCTCTTTTTTACAAATACTTTGTAGCCCCATGCAGGCAAATTAAGTTGATGAATATCTTTCACTACTTCTTTTGTGAAAATTTCTTGATACCCCTCATGGAGATTGGTTCCACTCAGTTTAACCTCATGAGAATGAGCAGATAAGTTAAGGACAACAATTACTTGATCATTTCCATTGGTTCTTTCATAAGCCATTACCTGTGCAGGATGATCCACTGATAATCTCTTAAATTGTGCGTTATCAGAAAAAGCAGTATTGTTTTTTCTTAATTGCAAAAGCGTGCTATAAAAAGAAGCTCTTTGGTATTTAGCAAACTCCATTGGATCTTTTTCAAAAAATGCAATAGGTCTTAAAATAGGTTCTTCCTGACCGCTATAAATCAATGGCATGGTTCTATTGTAAGTCTGGGTAAATACTGCAAATGGAGCATGTATTGCACCTGGCATGGTTGCATAATCTGCTTTGTTCCAAGAGTTCTCGTCATGATTGCTAGTAAAGTATAATCTTTGAGCACCCTTCATAAATTCTGCGTCAATCTTATTTAAAACAGTATCCAAAGAAAGGATGGTTTTTCTTCCAGCAGCAATATCATTTAACGTATGAAACTCTTTCCAACTATAGGTTGCATCGAAACCTGATTCGTGTAATTTTGGATCATCCGCTTCTGCTAAAAAATATAGATTTCTAATTTGCTTTAAAGCAGGAATACATTTATTCCAAAAACTATAAGGAACACCCCATGCTACATCAATTCTAAATCCGTCAATCTTGGTTGCTTTCAACCAATACTTCATTGTATTGATCATGCTATCTTGCATCACTAGATTATTGAAATTCAACTCTCTTGTATCAGACCAATCTGCAGTATAGGTTGCTTTTCCATTAGCATCTCTTTCATGAAAATCTGGATGCGTTGTTAACCATGGATGGTCAGCCCCTGAATGGTTGGGTACATAATCAATCAATACTTTCATTCCCAAAGCATGTGCTTGATCCACTACTTTATTAAAATCGGCCAAAGTGCCAAACTCTTTATTCACCTCTGTGTAACTTGCTACAGCATAATAAGAACCTAAGCTACCCTTTCTATCTACTTTTGAAATGGGTTGTATGGGCATAAACCACAAAGTTTGTACCCCCATTTTTTGCAATCTTGGCAAATGTTTTGCGAATGCTTTAAATGTACCTTCCTTGGTATATTGACGAATATTGACTTCATAGATATTGCCTTGATTCATGAAGGCTGGGTGATTTTGTTGAGCATTACTATACAAGCCTACCAATAATACTAGAACATTTAAAAGATATTTCATAACAAGTACTTTATAGCTCAAATTTACTACCTAAAGATGTAACTTTGAGTATGTTTAAGAAAATACCTTTATTTTTTATACTCGCCTCTTTATTGTTGAGTTGTCAATCTGATGAAACTTTTGAAAAAGCAGTTGATCCATTGGAAGGCGGCAGAAATTTTATTGAAAACCTTTTACAAGGAGATGTCAAAAAAGCACATTTTTATATGATTGCTGACCCAGAAAATGAGGCTCATTTTAAACAGCTCTCTGATAATTATTTTAGTTTAGACAAAGAAGGTAGGCAACAATTAAGACAAGCTTCCATACAAATCAATGAAGTAAGTGCCATAGATACCAGTACCACCATTATCAATTATCAAACCTCCAATGAGCCGAGTGCCAGAAAAATAAAAGTGGTACAAACCCCAGAGGGATGGAAAGTAGATCTTAAATATTCTTATGGCCCTAATTTATAAGAATCGATAAAAAATGTATATTTGCACCATCAAAATAAAATAAACAATAATAATTCAACAATGGAAGCACAAGACAATACCAAAAAATACTGGGCATTATGTTTTACATGGTTAGCCGTAATGATTACTTTAATGTTTGTTTACAGAGAGTTCTTTTGGTTGGCACTTCCAGGAACAGTTACTTATTTTGCAAAAGCAATGAAACTATTTTAATGAACTACTTATAATAAAAAAAGCCTCTCTTTTCGAGAGGCTTTTTTTATTTCAACACCGCCAATGCAGCATCTAAATAAGCATAAATTTCTGGCTGATGATGATGGATAGGTTTAACTGGCTTTGTTTCACCTAGTCTAACCACAACAGCATTTTTTTCTTTAATCGCAAAAACATATTGACCAAATAATCCATTTTGAAATGGAATAGTCATACCCTTGTGTTGTATCACCCAATATTGGTATCCATAATAATCTACTGGATTGTCTGACTCGGTTCTGTCTTTTAAATAAGTTGCAGGAGAAGTTGCTTTAGCGATATAATTAGAATCCACAATTTGTTTTCCACCCCATGCTCCTTTATTTAAAATCAATTGACCAAATCTAGCATAATCTCTTGCTACTCCATTGAAGCAACAAAAAGCTTTTTCGTGTTGCTCATCACCATCCAATAACCAAAGTGCATTGACTTCTGCCCCCATGGGTTGTAAAAATCTTTCAGAAACCAAATGAGCAATATTATCACCAAATGCCTTTTCAACAACTAAACCAAGTACCTGTGTGTCACCACTTCTGTAATCCCAATAAATACCGGATGGTTCTTTGGCTTCCATTTTACTGATCATGTATTCCTCATTATCTCCATAATAACCATAAGCATTCATACTAAAATAACTCTTGTCAGATTCTTTATAGTTTGTTCCTGAACTCATGGTTAACAAATCAACAATTCTAACCTTGCTCAATCCGCCATTTTTAAAATGAGGTACATAATTACCTACTGGCTCTTCCAAAGATTTAATCTTCCCTTCTTGTAATGCAATACCCACTAAAAGAGAAATGATACTTTTGGCAGCTGAAAAAGATCCACTAAGTGTTGTTGCATTATACCCGTCAAAATACTTTTCATAAATAATTTTACCATTTTGAATCACTAAGAAAGCATGTGTATCATTTGAATCCAAGGCAACAAGTAAAGAATCAGGTAAAACAGCTGTATTGTATGCGCTATCTAAAGGCCAAAACTGAGGCTTATCAGCCGCTTTCACCAATCTGGTTGGATGGGTTTTATAATCGTGAATACTATGCTTCCCCCATTTTGCAAAATTTCTTAAATGTGAAAACGGTGGCGTGTAGGCTAATCCAATAGTTAGGATAATCAATGCTAAAAAACCATATAAAATTTTCTTGATCATATTCAAACGATTTTATTTCTTTTTAAACAACAATACTTACTTTTAATTGTTTACTAATCTAAACAATACCCAAATTAAATTATTCTATGTCATTATCTCAATCCTTTGATGAAATTGTTGTAAAAAGAAGGTCCAATAGAAAATTCGACCCTGCCGTTGAAGTACCTGATGAAGTCATCAAAAGAAGTTTAGAACGCGCTATACTCTCTCCTAATAGCAGCAATATGCAATTATGGGAATTTTACTGGATCAAAGATCCTGCCCTGCAAAAAGATTTTCATGAATACTGCTTGAATCAAAATGCTGCCAGATCTGCTAAACAAATGGTGGTATTTGTAACAAGACAAGATCACTGGAAAAAAAGAGTGCAATGGCATTTGGATATTATCAAAAAAGGAGTCACAGGGGAAACTACCCCTAATCAAGATAAGCTAATGACCTATTATGGGAAATTGATGCCTTTAGCCTACGGAACAGACCAGTTCGGATTTTTAAGTTTAATTAGAAGAACCTTAAGTGCATTGATTGGAGCATTTAGACCCATGACAAGAATGAAAGGCAGAGCAGATCAGAGAATCACCGTGCATAAATCTTGTGCCTTAGCTGCACAGACATTTATGCTTTCTATAGCTGCGGAGGGGTTTGAATCCTGCCCAATGGAAGGATTTGACGCTGTAAGGGTAAAAAAAGCATTAAATCTTCCAGAAATGGCCGAAATAAATATGATTATCAGTGTGGGCAAAGGCACCCCTGCGGGAATTTGGGGGGAAAGGCATAGGGTTCCATATGAGGAGGTGGTGATCGTAAAATAAATAAGTTAAAAAGTATAAAATTTTGCAAGAAGTACACTAATTTGATGCACTTAAATTAATAATCTATTATGAAAAAATTGTTATTTGTAATGATAGCGCTTCCCATTGGTTTGGGTTTGAATGCGCAAAAAGTAACTCCCCCAGCAAGTCCAGAAAAAACGGATACTGCAAAAGCAGCTCCTAAAAAACCAACTTTAGCTGACAAAACAAAAGGTCAGACAAAGAATGCCGGTTTATTTACTTTATTCCAAGATACCACTACAGGTGCTGTTCAATTGTATATTCGCAAAGATCAATTAGGAAAAGAATTTATTTATCAAAGTTTTTCCATTAGCGGTCCTACTACTTTATTCTTGAATCAAAGTATGCACCGTTCTAATTTAGTTTTTAAGATTAAAAAAGCGTATGACAAATTAGAGTTTGCTATTGTTAATACTGCTTTATACTATGATAAAAATAATCCCATTAGCAAAACTGCTGAGGTGGATAAGCCAGAAGCTATATTCTTCTCAGAAAAATTTAGCATCGAAGATTCATTAGGGTATTTGGTCAATGCAGATGCATTGTTTATAAGTGAAAAATTAGATGCAGTAAAACCTAACATGCCTCCTGGACCAATGAGTTCTATGATCTTTAATTTGGGAATATTAAATACAAGTAAATCCAAGTACGCACAGTTAAGATCATTTGCAGATAACACGGATGTTGTGGTGGACTTGTCCTATGACAATCCGAATATTTTGGCAAATGGAGGTGCAGATATTGCAGACCCTCGTTATGTAAGAGTTAGAATGCAACACAGTTTTATTGCAATGCCAAAAAATAATTTTGTTCCAAGAAAGGATGACCCAAGAATTGGTTACTTCATGCAAGAAGTAAATGATCAAACGAGTATAAGTGCAACTCCTTATAAAGACATGATTAATAGATGGCATCTTGAGAAAAAAGATCCAAATGCTGCTTTGAGTGAACCAGTAGAGCCTTTGGTATATTGGATAGAGAATACCACTCCATATGAATACAGACAAGCAATTTTTGATGCAGGAACAAGATGGAATGAAGCATTTGAAAAAGCAGGATTTTTGAATGCTGTTCAAATGAAAATCATGCCAGACACTGCAAAATGGGATCCAGCTGATATTCATTACAATGTTATCAGATGGGTAGCTTCTGCTCAACCTTCTTATGGTGCAATTGGACCAAGCTTTGTAAATCCAAGAACTGGTCAAATTTTAGGAACTGATATTACAGTAGAATGGTTCTCAGGAAGTGCTACCCCAATTAACGATGAGTTATTCAACGGTAGTGCGAATAATATGCAAGATCTTCATATCCCACATATCAACACTAACGACAGATGTACCCTTGCTCATGAGTTAAAAGCACAATACACTGCAGGTTTAACAGCTTTAGAATTAAATGGCGCTGGTGAAAAGGAAATCAAAGAAATGCACAAGCAATTCTTAAACTACCTTATCATGCATGAAATGGGACATACATTAGGTTTGAATCATAATATGAAGAGTAGCCAAATGTTATCACCTGCTGAAGTAAATAATACAGAGATCACCCATAAAATAGGTTTAATGGGTTCAGTGATGGATTACCCTGCTATCAATATTGCTTTAGATAAATCTAAACAAGGTGATTACTATACTACAAAAGCTGGACCATACGATTTATGGGCTATAGAATATGGCTATACTCCATTTAAAGCGGAAGAAGAAGAAGCTGGTTTAGCAAAAATTCTTTCTAGAAGTACAGATCCAAAATTAACTTTTGGAAACGATGGTGATGATATGAGAGCTCCTGGATCAGGCATTGACCCAAGAGTAAACGTAAATGATTTCACCAATGACGCTATTGGATACGGAGAAGAGCGTTTTAAAATAGTCAACAACTTATTGGGTAAATTAGTAGCAAAGTATGCTAAGCCAGGTAAGTCTTATGCGGAACTAAGAGCTAGATATGGAAGTTTATTGTCTCAAAGAAGAAATATGGTTGCTGCTACGAGTAGATATATTGGTGGCATTTATGTAGATAGATCAACACCTGACCAAAAATCTGCAACAAAGCCATATACTCCTGTTCCATTAGCAATTCAAAAGAAAGCGATGAATTCTTTGGGTAAATATATTTTTGCGCCAAATGCTTACGAAGCTGATGCGCAAGTATTCCCTTACTTACAATTACAAAGAAGAGGATTTAATCAAGGCAGAGGTGAAGACTATAAAGTAACTGCTAGTTTAAATGCATTATCTACAAGTGCTTTAGATCAAATTTTACATCCAAATACCTTACAAAGAATTACCAACTCTAGATTATATGGTAATGAATATAGTGTTGCAGATGTAATGAATGATTTAGTGAAGCATATATTTGATGCAGATATTAATTCAAATGTAAATGTATACAGACAATATTTACAATCCTCATTTGTAAAATCTGCTGGTCAGTTATTAGCTGATAATTCACCTTTGGATAATGTTGCTAAATCTGCTACTTATTACACCGTTAAAAAGCTTCGTGGCAAATTAGCCAATGCAGTAAGCACTAATGAAGAAACAAAAGCTCATAGAGCAGCTTTATTATTCACTATTGACAAGGTTTTAAAAGTAGATTAATCATAGAAAATACAATTAATTTATGCGTCTAACATTAACCCTTATTTGTTTATTGAGTAGCTTATGGGTGTTTTCCCAAACAGATACTACAGAGAATTTTGACTACAGTAATTTTGGAGATGCAGATGGCGTTAAACGTTTTTGCACCCAAAAAGTATTGAATCAAACTCCTCAAAGAATCATAAGTCTTGGATTTGAACAGTACGGAGCATTTGAAATGCCTGGTGTAAGTTTTCTTACAAGACAAGCACCAGCACAAATCAATATCAATCAAGTAAATGCAATAAGGGCTCAAGTAAATGTACCTGTCATTTCTACAAATAAACTTATTTGGCAAATGGGGGTCAATTATTGGAGTAGTAAGTTCAATATTGCTAATCCTAATGTGAATGAATTTGCAACAGCTTTAAGTAATAATGCATTATTAACAGCTGGTTTAAATACCACTGTTTTCAAACCTTTAAATGAAAAGAATTTCTTGATTTTTCAAGCGAGTGCAGATGTGAACGGTTTGTTTGAAAATGTAAATGACATTCAAAATAAAGCGATGACTGCCAGCGGAACAATTATCTATGGTTGGAAGACATCAGAGAAAAATATGATTGGTGCCGGTTTAGCTAGAACTTATCGTGCAGGTAGATTATTACATGTCCCTGTTTTGTTTTGGAATAAAACATTCAATGATAAATGGGGCATGGAACTTTTACTACCTGCTCGTGGTTTTGTTCGTTATAATTTCTCAACAACGAGTATGTTACAAGCAGGTTTTGAATTAGAAGGAAACCAATTTTTAGTGCGCTTGCCACAAACTTTAAGCATAAATACTTATATCCAACGAGGAGAAGTTAAACCAAGAATCATGTGGGATAAAAAGCTCACAGGATTTCTTTGGTTAAACGCACAAGCTGGTTTAAGATATAATTACCGCTTTGATGTAGTGAATAGATACGACGCTATGGAAGAAAGTCAACGTTTCTTTTCAAGTAATTTAGGCAACCCATTGTTTTTTAATATTAGCCTAAATTTTGTATCTCCTTAGTATTATTTCGCTTGTTGTCTAGTCCAATTATCAGTTCTTCCAATAATGGAAACCCCAATATACCCTCTAACTTCTAGTGTATTGGGGTTGATCATTTTAATAGTACAAGAATAAGTACTGCCATTTTTTGGATCATAAATATTACCATCGTCCCAAAGGTTATTTTCTTTGAAAGAGAATCCCCAAATATTCACCAATCCTAATACTGGTCTTGTTCTATTTGCCTCGTCAGGGTGGTTTTTATCTTGCTTTGGCTTACCAGTTTCTGGATCAACGGGTTCCTTTAACCAAACTACTTTACCTTGATATTTGTCACCGTTTTTATAAATACGAACCATGGCGTTTCCCTCACCTGTTTTCCAAACTCCAACGATAGCATCAGGATTGTCTGCAATGGGAGTAAATGAACTTCCTATTAAAAATAAAAACAGCGCGCTAAATGAGCTTATCAAGAATTTTTTCATACAATTTTTTTAAAAGATAAATGATAAAAAAAAGTAGACAGCTTATTTTGAAATAATCACCTACTTTTTTGGTTAAGTAAATTTAAAATTAACTCGGTAAATATGGTCGTTTTTTTACAATTATTTTTATTCAAAAGTACGGATCCACTTTTCTATAGCCTTTGCTGATTGTTCATAGGTTTCATCTAGCATTAGGTCATGCGACCCCCCTTCTATAATTGAAAGTTGGGCTTTGTAGTAATTTGCGGTGCTTGCAAATTCCCGAACAGTAATAAGTCCATCTTCTGAACCCCCTATGACTAATAGGGGTATCCTTGAAGTATGCAGTATGGGGAATAACAATCCTAGATACGCTCTAAAAGATTCTGCGCACATTCGATGGGTATATTTTGAAGTAACCGAAGCCTTATTGAACATTAAATGAGGATATTTTTTAAAAGCCCCTAACAGATTTCTTCGAATTAAGAAGGGAATCACACCAGGATAACGAAATATGACGCTAAGACTTGCGAACAAGGCACCAGAAGGTGGTACGGATGACATTAAAACCGCCTTTTTACAAGTTCCATTTTGTAGAAAATGTTGAAGAATCATTCCACCCATAGAATGTCCAATAATGATGGGAGCTTCATCTAATTTTTCTATTGCTTTGCTTAGTGCTTGAACATAGTCGCTAAGTGAATAGGAAATATTTCTTGTACTCCCCTCGGTTTCATGTCCTGGAAGATTAAAGCTTATGCAATGATAACCCAGCTTCTCAAAATAAGGGATGAATTGCTCCTCCCAGCACCAGGCGCCGTGACACATACCATGCACAAAGACAATTGTTTCTTTCATTACACGGGTAATTTACTAACATAGTTAGATGGCAGGTGTTGCTTCAATTGCTTTACAAATAAATGGAAGTCTACTGTAATCGTATGACGGGGTGTTTTGATTTGTTGTAAATGAGGATGGGTGACTTCTCTTTGACATAATGCTGCAATATTTTTTGGTCTTTTCCAAAGTCCCTTAATAGCTCTCGCAGCAATTTTACTTTGTAATTCAGCCCCTGGCCAGATACAACCGAGTGGTTGGAACATGCCCACGAAAAAAAGATTTTCATATTTTTCATGCAGCATTTTTAAATAAAGCGGCACATCTCCTTCGCTATAATTCAAGAAGTCTTTGCGAAAAAAGGGATGTTCTAAAACATAACCAGTGCAAGCAATAATGGTATCAAATTCTTCCACAGAACCATCTTTAAAATGAACATGCTTCCCTTCAAAATGATCAATGTCCACTTTCGGAAAAACTTTACCGTGTCTTACTTTGTACAAAAGTTCCTCGTTAATAGTGGGATGCGTTCCCGTGATGGCATGTTCTGGTTCTTGAAGTCCATATTGTTTATTCGACCCTGAAAAAATTTTGACAGATAATTCTGATAGAAAAAATTTCAACTTAGTTGGTAGAAAGGCTAATCTAGATGCCACTACATCACTCGGTTTGCCGAATAAAAATTTTGGTACAATTCTATATCCCCTTCTCCAGCTAATACTTGTCTTCTTACTCACACGACTTGTTTCCACCGCTACATCACAAGCTGAGTTTCCACCACCAATAACAAGGATACGTTGATCTTTGAATGGTGCTGCTTTTTTAAATTCATGTGAATGCATCAATTTACCTGTGAACTCGCCTGGGTAATGAGGCATTCTAGGTAACCAATGATGGCCATTGCAAACCACTAAATGTGTAAAGTATTCTGTTTTTTCTATCCCGTTCTTTTCTGTTTTTACTACCCAGTTTTTTGCCTCGTCTAATTCGCAAGATTTGACCAAGGTTTGGAATTGGATATGAGGATACAAATTAAAATGAGCAGCATATGCCTGAAAATATCTTCTTAATTGATCATGTGATGGATAATCAGGCATTCCTTTTTCAAAATCGTCGAAAGTAAAGTCTTCATATTGAGAAAGGGTTTTGGAACTAATTATATGAGTTGTCTCAAATACACTGGAGTGCCCCAATTGCTCATTATACACCCAGTTTCCTCCAACTTGTGTATTCAATTCATAACAAACAGTATCTAAACCTTGATCTATCAAGTTTTTCAATGCTGTTATGCCTGAGGGACCTGCACCAATAACGCACACTTTAGTCATATCAATTCCTTTTAATCAAATATAAAAAAACTAAATAAGCTTTCTTTTAAATTCTATAAATAAAAAGGCCCGGATTAAATCCGGGCCTTTGTGGAGTCGAGGGGAGTCGAACCCCTGTCCAAACAAAGCTACCATTGGTCTTCTACATGCTTATTGTTTTATTATTTGTCGGCAGTTTTCAGGAAAAACACAAACCAAAAAACCACTTAGCTGAATAGTACTTAAATAAGTGGCACAGCCTACACTTATCGCATCCCGTTTTGTTTTGATTGGGCGGAGGAACTGGTAACGGGCCTACCAATTCGCTCGGCCATAATGGAAGTTAATTCACTGAATTAAGCAGCCATGGCGTAATTTGCTTCGCCGTTTGATTGTTTGAT
>JACCDN010453067.1_pt1 | contig 18207 bp, 8 predicted proteins | sample 7441691 | NCBI WGS metagenome assembly JACCDN01 (sample SAMN15323439, study PRJNA562643) | freshwater metagenome | isolation source: river surface water | place: USA:Blue River Watershed | collected 2017-08-16
GCGACCACGGCGTGGACCCCGAGCGCATCATCTTTGCCTCGCGCCTGCCGCGCGTGGAAGACCACTTGGCCCGCTATCGCTTGGCCGATGTGTTCATCGACACCTTCCCCTACAACGGCCACACCACTGCAGGCGACGCCCTGCGCTCTGGATTGCCGGTGGTCAGCCTGTGCGGCGGCAACTTTGCCTCACGCGTGGCGGCCAGTTTGTTGCACGACGTGGGCATGCCCGAGTTGGCTTGCTACAGCTATCAGGAATACCACGACAAGGCGTTGCAGATGGCTACTGATGAGGCGATTCGGGTGCATTACAAGGGGCAGTTGAAGCAGCGTATGGATAGCCAAGCGTGGCCACCAACGCCCAAGCATCAAGCATTGGCGTTGGAACAACTGATTGGCAAGCTATGAAGAAGCAACCGAACTGTGCGGTATTGATACCGATTTATAAGAACCAGCTGGATGAAGATGAGCTTTTTTCGGTGAAAACGTCTTTATCTAATCTGCATGGACACGACATTTACTGGGTCGCACCAAAAGGTCTCGACCTTTCGTATTACGACCAGAAATTCGGAGTCATCACACCGCGTTTCTTCGATACCTGTTATTTCAAAGATATTGCTGGCTACAACAAACTACTAACCAGTCCATTTTTTTACGAAAATTTTATTGATTACGAATTTTGTTTAATTTGCCAACCAGATGCTATCGTTCTAAAACCAGAACTGCATATGTGGCTTGAGAATTCTTACGACTACATAGGTGCACCTTGGCCAAATGGATACTCTCTAAAAATTAAAACTGAGAGAATTCCGATTCCGGAAGGAATCACCTGTACGGCGTTTGTTGGAAATGGTGGATTGAGTCTACGACGGAATCAAGCCTGCATAAATTTGCTAAATGAATTCGATGATGTTGCGGAAACGTGGAGAACAGAAGGCCATGCAGAAGATTTGTTCTTTGGCTTTATTCCTAGTCTTTCTGAAAAATTCTCTGTACCAAGCTTAATGACCGCAGCGCATTTCGCCCATGATATTGAGCCTCAATACCTGCACAAGCTAACTGGAGGAGTGGCACCATTTGGCGTGCACGCATGGTCGAAATATGATCGACAGCACTGGATGAATATTTTTTTGGAGATGAACTATGCTTGAACAGAGTAAAAGTGCGCGCCGTCGATATAACGATGGAAACTTTATAACCAAATACTTTAATGGCCATGGAGTTGACATTGGAGCAGGATCAGATCCACTAAATCAGTATTTAAACCAATTCCCTCTTATAAAAAGCGTTAAACCATGGGACGTCATGGATGGAGATGCACAATATCTTGAAACAATTAATGACCTAAGCCTAGACTGGGCGCATGCAAGCCACTGCCTCGAACATCTAAATGACCCATGGATTGCAATGGCCAATTGGTTGAAGAAAATAAGAACGGGTGGCTATTTAGTTATAACTGTGCCAGATGAGGACATGTATGAAAACCTGAGATGGCCAAGCACATGGACAAATGAGCACCTATGGAGCTTCACAATATACAAAAAAGGTAGCCCGATGCCAAAAAGTATAAATTTACTAGACATGGTTATAAGATTCAGTGAAATTTCCTCATGCGAAAAGATCTCGTTAATCAATGATTTTTATCAACCTACTTTGGTAGATCGTGACCAGACTTTGTCTATTACGACCGAATGCGCAATAGAACTTATTTTAAAGAAAAAATAATGCAAACAACCCCCGTCATTTTAATAAACAGATTAGGCGCATTAGGAGATGTCATCCTTACCACGCCCATTATTAAAAAAATTTATTTTGATCACGGGGGTATGTGTTCAATAATTGTTAGAACACATTGGAAAGAAGTTTTCAGAAATAATCCATATGTCCATGAAGTAATCGATGGGAATCAACCCGTTGACTTTTCAAAAATAGACAAATTCATAAATCTCGACTTATCTTATGAAAAAAATCCAAAAATGCATATAGTTAATGCGTACGGATTTTTTGCTTTTGGGAATAGTCTCTTCGACCAGCAATGTGAATTGCACACTACAAAAAATGACAAGGGATCTGCCATTCGCTTAAAAAATGAAATAGGCAATTCATACATAACAATACATATGCGAAATACGCATCAAGCAAATCGGAATATTCCGATGGAATTTTGGAATAATCTAATTATTAATACCCTGAATGCCACGTCCTTATCTATTGTTCAAATTGGCACAAGCACGGATTATGCATTTGGAGGAAGCGACAGACTGCTAGACGTAAGAGATAGGTTTAGCATGCAAGAACTGCGAGAGGTAATTAATGAATCCGAATTATTTATCGGAGTAGACTCAGCACCGTTACATATTGCCGCGACCACACAAACAGAAATCATTGCTTTTTTCACAAGTGCACATGCGAAATATCGAAAGCCGCTGAGGCCATTAGAAAATTTTACCGCTGTAGAGCCCGATATTGATTGCTATGGTTGCCAAGTCGATCTACCACTTGGGTCAACGTTAGCGACATGCCGACGAAATGACAATGAATGTGTCAATCGTTTTAGTGTAGAAAATACAGTAAATTTAATCACATCAAAAATTGCATTAACAAAGAGTTAAAAATGGGACTTTTAAGAGACTAGAATTTGTCAGCTTTTGGCCGCACTGTGTATGTTGAGACAGGAACTGGGCGAAGAGTCTCCCTAGGAAAGGCTATGACAGTTTTTGATAGATGCTACTCTGTAGATCTTGATCAAGAAATGGTAAATACAGCCTTAATTAACTACCTTAAAGCAAATGTTGAACTAGGTGCGAGCACGGCTATTCTTGAAAAATGGTTAACCTGCGGTGCTTTAGAATAGAATGAAAGTGTATTTTTTATTTAGATACGCACTTTCCTGGTGCACATTTTAAAGGAGCTGCTTACGATGTAACAGCTCCAGACGCCGTACCTTTACAGAAGGAATTTGAGTTAATTAAAAAACACAGACCAAACTCAAAAGACATAATTATCTGCGATGACGCAAGAATATATACAATTGGTCCAATTGAGCATGGAAATGTAGAGTGGCTACAAGTACCAGGCGGATTAGATTTCATTAAAGGTCTATTCCCTTCTGGCGCAATGAGTATCCATTTCACTGAAGAAGGATATCTCCTGATTAATTTAAAATCAAATTCACTTGGGATTTCTATCTATTTAAATCGGAAGTTATATTTCGAGGCCGCTTAACGCGGCCTCGAAATATATTACTTACCCATTAACCCAAGCAATTGCGCACCTGTCAACGCACCAATCTGCGTTGCTGACAAAGCATTCACCTGAGCTGAAGTCAGAGCTTTCAAGTCAGCTACTTCCATAGCAGCCACTTGAGATGTCGTAAGGGCTTGCACTTGGCCTGTGCTCAATCCCGCAATATCTGCCGTCTCGAGCGCTTTGACTTGTGATGTCGTCAATGCTGCCACTTGCGATGTCCCCATAGAGCCCACCTGTGTTGCCGACAGCGCCACGATAGACGATGTAGTCAAAGCAGCCACTTGGCCCGTGGTCATGCCACCCACCTGAGTCGTTGTTAATGCCGACACCAAAGTGGCTGTCATGTCTGCCACTTGGGTGGTCGTCAATGCTGCCACTTGCGAAGTGGACAAGGCCGTCAGACTGTTTGCAGTCAATGCATTCAGTTGTGTGCTGGTCAGTTTCTGTACTGTGCCTGTTGCCAAACCTGCGATAGCGCTGGTGCTTAACGACTTCACTTGATTGGCTGTGAGAACGCCAACTTGGGTCGTAGTTAACGCCCCTACTTGTGCAGAGCTCAATACCGCAATATCTGCAGACTCAAGGGCTTTGACTTGATCTGTGGTCATTGCAGCCACATTGGTGGTCGTCAAGGCCTTCACTTGATCATTGGTCAAGGCTGCCACACTCTCAGTGGTCAAGGCTTTAAGTACTGTTGTGTTCATGCCAGCGACTTGAGCTGTAGTCAATGCAGCCACTGCCACCTTGGTCAAGGCTGACACTTGAGCAGTGTTCAAAGCATTCACTTGATTCGTGGTGAGAGCGGCGACTGTGGTGCTAGCTAAGTCTTTGATTTGGCCGGTGGTCAATGCAGCCACTTGTGCCGTACTAAGCGCCGCCACTTGGCCTGTTGTCAACGCCTTGATGGTGCTGGCAGACAAACTTTGCACTTGGTCTGTGCCCAAGGCGTTCACTTGTGCGGTGGTCAAGGCTTTGGCTTGCGTGTCACTCAAGCCTGAGAGCTGTGTTGTGGTCAACGCCGCTACTTGAGCCGTGCCGAAAGCTTTGAGGTTGGTTACGCTCAGGCCCGTGATTTGAGATTTACTCAAGCCCTTCACTTGGTCGGTGCTCAAGGCGGCGACTTCGGTGGTGGTGAACGCGTTCAGTTGTGTCACCGTCATGGCACCAATTTGCGTGGTGGTCAGACCTTTGAGCTGGGTGGTGCCCATGCTGGCCACATCATCCAAAGCCAATGCTTTGACTTGTGATGTGGTCAAGGCGCCAACTTGCGCACTGGTCAGTGCGTTGATTTGTGCTGTGGTCAGAGCAATCACATCGGCACTTTCCAGCGCTTGGATGGTAGTGGTAGTCATCGCAGCCACTTGCGCGGTGCTCAGGGCACCCACTTGCGCGCCTGTCAAGGCTTGTACGCCAGTAGAAGACAAGGCATTCACTTGGTCAGTACCCAAGGCCGCCACTTGAGTGGTGGTCAAAGCTGCCACTTGCTTGGCGTCCAAGGCATTCACGGCAGCAGTACCCAAGGCTTTGACTTGGCCAGTGCTCAATGATGCCAAGCTCAATGCCGACAAGGCCTTGGCTTGTGTGGTGGTCAACGCGCCCACTTGTGCCGTGGTCAACGCGCCCACTTGTGCTTTGCTCAAGCTCGCCAATTGCGCGGTAGTAATGACGGCAGATTGGGCTGTTGTCAATGCAGCCACGGCTGAAGTAGTCAAAGCTTTGAACTGGTCAACCGACAAAGCTTTCACTTGGTCAGTGCCCAAGGCAGCTACCACCGTGGTGGTCAGAGCGCCAATTTGCCCAGCAGTCAACGCCTTCAACTGAGTTGTGCTCAGGCTAGTGGCTTCAGCGGTGGTCAAAGCGCCTAGCTGTGTGTTGCTCAGTGCTGCCACTTGTGTGGTCGTCAGGGCCTTGACGTTGTCTGTACCCAAGGCGGCCACTTGTGCCGTGGTCAACACCTTCACTTGGGCCGCAGTCAATGCAGCCACTTGGCCTGTGGTCAAGGCTGCCATTTGCGCAGTGTTAAAGCCACTCAACCCTTCGGCCGCCAAGGCCTTCACCTGTGTGGTGTCCAAGGCATTAATTTGTGACGTGCTCAGCAAGGCCACTTCAGCCGAGCTAAGTGTGGCCACTTGAGTGCTGCTCAATGCCGCTACAGCGGCGGTGGACAAGGCTTGCACTTGCGCTGTGGTCAAGGCTGTGACAGCCTCTTTGCTCATGGCTTTGACTTGGCTAGAAGTCAATGCAGCTACTGATGCTGTGCTCAATGCGGCCACGGCTTTGGCTGACAACACGCCTGCCTGCGAGGTGGTGAGTGCGCCTACTTGTGACGTAGTCAAGGCTGCCACTGCGCCTGTGCTCAATGCTTTGAATTGGTTCACAGTCAAGGCTTGTACTTGCGATGTGCTCATCGCATTCACGGCACCTGTGGTCAGTGCGCCAATTTGCAACACGTTCAGCGCAGCCACTTGGGCGGTGCTGAGCTTAGACACGGCAGTGCTAGACAAGCTGTTGATTTGGCCTGTGCTCAATGCTGCCACTTGTGTGCTGGTCAACGCCGTAGCTTGGGTGGTGTTCAAACCAGCCACTGCGGCTGTAGACAGCAGCTTCACCTGTGAAGCCGTGAGGGCTTGCACTTGGCTTGTGGTCATGGCGTTGGCTTGAGTCGAGGTCAAGGCCGCGACGTCGACCACGTCCATACCTGCCACTTGTGTGGTGGTCAAAGCAGCCAGCTGGGTGGTGCCCATGGCACTGACTTGGCTGGTGGTCAACGCTTTGACCTGAGTGGCCGTCAAGGCGCCCACTTGCGAGGTGGTCAAGGCATTGACTTGTGAAGAGCTCAAAGCTGCCACTTGCGTGCCGCTGAGTGCGCTGGCTTGTGTTGTGGTGAGCTTGCTGACTTGCGTGGTGTCGAGCGCACCAATCTGCGTCGTTGTGAATGAGACCAAAGCTGCAGTGGTCAGCGCCTGAACTTGAGAGCTGTTCAAGGCACGCACTTGTGCGGTGGTAAAGCCAGCTACTTCGTCTTTGGTCAACGCAGCCACTTGAGCAGTGGTCATGCCAGCCACTTGCGCCGTGGTGAGTGACTTCATTTGCGTGGCATTGAGCGACACCAAGTCAGATGCCGTGATGGCCGAGAACTGAGCAGTTGACAGTTTTTCTAATTGCGCTGTTGTCAGTGCTTTGACCTGTGTCGCACTCAAAGACTCCACTTGTGTGGTCGTCAAACCCGTCAAGTCTGCGGTTTCGATGGCAGACACTTGGCTTGCCGTTAAACCAGACACCTTGTCAGCCATGGCGCCCAATTGGGCGGCAACCAAACCCACAATTTGGTCTGTGGTCATAGACGCAATTTGCGCTGTGGTCAAACTCGCCACACGGTCGGTGGTGATGGCCGAGACTTGCGTGCTGCTGAGCAACGCCACTTGTGACCCTTTGATGGCAGACAAGGTGCTCGTCGAAATCGAGTTCACTTGCGTGGACGACAACGAGGTGATTTGCGTGGCCTTCAGCGCATTCAACTGGCTAGAGCCCAAAGCCGCCACGTTGGTGGTGCTCAAGTTGCTCACCTGTGTGTTACTTAAAGCCTGAACTTGCGTTGCGGTTAGCGCAGCAAACACAGCTGTCGTCAAAGAGTTGACCTGCGTGCTCGTCATGGCGGTGATGCTGGCAGGCTTCAACGATGACAAATCTGAAGGCGTAATTGCTGCAATCTGAGTAGTCGTCCATGACGACACCGCGGTTGTCGGAGCAACTGCAGCGTAGGTTTGAGCCGAGTAACTGCTGGTGACGCTGTTAATAGAGTTGGTCATGATGGTCTCTTTTTCAAAAATTTGTTTTACAAAGTCAGACAGTTACTGATTAGTTTCTAGCTGCGGTCACCAAACCGTACAACTGAGTCGATGTCAAAGCACCCACCTGCGTTGTCGTCAAGGCACTCACTTGCGTGTTGCTGAGCGATGTCAACTGCGACACGGTCAAAGACTGAACCTGATCCGTGGTCAATGCGGCAACTTGCGACGTATTCAAGGCAGCGACTTCACCGGTGGTCAAGATGCTGACTTGCGATGTCGTCAAGGCCACCACTTGGTCTGTGGTCAAGGCATTCACGGCAGCAGTGCTGAGTGCTTGCACTTGGCTAGAGCTCAATACGGCAATCGCGCTGGTGCTCAAGGCCTGTACATCATCGGTAGCAATTGCTTGCACCTGTGCAGTGGTCAAGGCTGCGGCTTGGTCTGTATTCAATGCCGCTACTTGTGCCGTGCTCAAGGCTACGATGTTGGCAGTGGTCAAGACCTGTACTTGCGATGTCGTCAACGCACCCACCTGATCGGTGCTCAATGCGCCGATGCTGCCAGCGGTCAACGCATTCACTTGTGTGGTCGTCAAGGCAGCCACTTGATCGGTACCCAATGCGGCCACCGAGGCAGTTGTCAAGGCGCGTACTTGTGTCACCGTCAAGGCAGTCACGTTGGTGGTGCCCAGTGCGGTGACTTGATCTGTGCTCAATGCAGTCACCATGCCTGCTGTCAATGCAGCCACTTGCGTGGTGTTCAACGCGCCGACTTGATCGGTCGACATGGCCACCATGTCTGCGGTTTCCAATGCGCCGATTTGTGCCGCTGTCAATGCAGTCACTTGGCTTGTGGTCAAGGCAGCCACCTCAGCCGTGCTCAAGGCACGTACTTGCGACGCTGTCAAGGCACCCACTTGGTTGTTGGTCAACGCTGTCAGCTGTGTGGTGGTCAAACCTGTCACCACAGAGTCAGCCAAGACTTGAACTTGAGATGTCGACAAGGCGGCAACTTGGTCGGTCGTGAACGACGCCACCGTGTTGTTGGTCAACTCACTCACTTGCGAGGTGGTCAAGGCTTGCAACTGACCTGCGGTCAAGGCAGCCACAGAGGCCGTGCTCAAGGCACGAATCTGATCGGCACCCAAGACCTTCACCTGCGTGGTGGTCAGGGCAGCTGCGCCACTGGTTGTCAAGGCTCCCAGTTGGTCAGCGGTCAATGCCGTCACTTGGCTGGTGGTCAAAGCGGCCAACTTATCTGTTGCCAAACTTGTTACTACAGCAGCTGTGAGGGAATCAATTTGACCCGTGCTCAAAGAAGTCAACTGTGTGGTGCTGAGCGCATCCACCTGGGCTGTGCTCAAGTTCGCCACGTTGGCTTCTGTCAACGCACCCAGCTGGGTGGTGCTGAGTTTGGCCACTTGCGAGGTAGTCAAGGCAACCACTTGGTCAGCCTTCACCGCCGCCACTTGCGTGGTGGTCAAGGCGCCCACTTGGGTGGTGGTCAAGGAGGCGATTTGGTTGGACGACAACGCTGTGACAGTGCCTGTGGTCAACGAAGCCACTTGGGCTGTACCCAGTGCGGCGACCTGAGACGTCGTCATCGCATTCACGCTACCCACCGTCAAAGCTTGCAGCTGTGTGGTGGTGATTGCAGCCACTTGACCTGTGGTCAACGAAACCACTTGATCAGAGGTCAAGGCTGCAATACCAGCTGTGCTCACAGCCTTCAGCTTGGCATCAGCCAAGCTGGATACTTGAGTTGTGGTCAAGCCTGCAACTTGACCCGTCGTCAAGGCGCCGACTTGTGTGGTGCTCAAGGCGTTGACTTGTGCAGTGCTCATGGCAGCCACATCGGTCACATCCATCGCCTGCACTTGTGCTGTCGACAAGGCACCCAATTGACCGTTGGTCAGAGCCGATACTTGGCCAGAGCTCAGCGCTGTCACAGCACCTGCTGTCAACGCGCCCACTTGGGTGGTGGTCAATGCCACCACTTGCGCGGTGCTCAAGGCATCGACTTGGGTGTTTGTCAACCCAGCAATGACACCGGTGCTGAGCTTCTCAACCTGTGCGGTGGTGAAGGCTTGCACTTGTGTGGCGCTGAGTGAAGACACTTGGTCAGAGTTCAACACCGCAATGTCTGCAGTTTCAACCGCAGCCAATTGCGTGGTGGTGAACGCTTTGACTTGGTCGTAGCTCAGATTACTCACTTCACTGGTGGTCAACGACACGACTTGTGCAGTGGTAAACGCGCTCACCTGGTCAGCTGTCAACGCAGCCAACTGGGTGGTGTTCAAGCCAGCCACATCAGTGGTTTCCAAAGCTTGCACTTGCGCTGTGGTCAGCGCTTTGATTTGTGTGGCGTTCAACACTTGAACGTCAGCATTTTCCAAAGCTTTCACTTGGTCTGTGCTCATGCCTTTGACTTGTGCGGCTGTCAAACTAGCCACTTGGCTGGTCGTCATAGCCACCACTTGCGCGGTGCTCAGTGCGTTGACTTGTGCCGTGGTCATGGCTTGCACTTGAGAGGTGCTCAAGGCGGTCACGTTGCCATTGCTCAAGGCCTGCACTTGAGAGGTGCTCAAGGCGCTCACTTGGCCCGTACTCATGGCCGCGATGTCAGCGGTCTCGAGCACGTTGACCTGTGCTGTGGTCAAAGCCACTACTTGCGCAGTGCCTAAGGCTGCCACATCAGATGTTTCCAAGGCCACCACTTGGGCAGTGGTCAAGGCACTGACCTGACCTGTGGTCAAAGCAGACAGCTGCGTGCTGCTCATGGCTGCCACGTTGGCTGTGCTGATGGCTTGCACTTGGCTTGTGCTCAAGGCTTGCACTTGGGCAGTGACCAAAGAGGCTGCGGCCGATGTGCTCAAACCCGTCACCTGACCTGCGGTAAGCGAAGCCACTTGTGTGGTGGTGAATGCGGCCACATTGGCATTGGTGAGTGCATTGATTTGCGTTGAACTCAAAGCTTGAACTTGCGACGTGCTCAAGGACTTCACTTCATTAGCAGTCAACGCAGCCATCTGGCTCGTAGTCAACGCTGCCACTTGGGTGGTGCTCATCGCACCGACTTGCGCGATAGTCATTGCAGCCACGGCCGAGGTGGTAATGGCTTTAACTTGTGCCGTATCCAAGGTGCCAACTTGCGCGGTAGTCAGGGCAGCTACTTGGTCAGAGTTCAGTGCACCCACGTTGGTGGTGGTCACCACGGCCACTTGGGCGGTGGTGAATTTAGACACTTGATCCGCACTCAACGACGTCACAGCAGAAGTCGTCAAAGCTTGCACTTGGGCCGTGGTCAGTCCGGTGATTTGCGCATCATTCAGATTGGCGAAATCTTCAGTTTCTAACGCGTTCAACTGCGTGGTGCTCAAAGCTTGCAGCTGCGTGCTGGTCATGGCCTTGACACTAGTCAGGTTCAAGGCTTTGACGTTGTCTGTGGTTAGCTGCTGCACTTGTGCTGTGGTCAAAGCTTTGGCTTGTGCTGCACTCAAGGTGGCAGCTTCAGTGGTCGTCAATGCAGCCACTTGACTGGTGCTGAAAGCGGCCACTTGATCGGTGCTGAGTACCGCCACTTGCGCAGTGCTCATCACGGCCACACCTGCGGTAGAAATGGCGTTGATTTGGCCGGTGCTCAAGGCGCGGACATCGGCTTCGCTCAAAGCGCTGATGCTGCCTGTGGTCAATGCAGCCACTTGACCCGTGGTCAATGCAGCCACTTGGTCAGTGCTCAGGGCTTGTACTTGGGCACTGCTGAGCACGTTCACTTGTGCCGTGGTCAATGCAGCCACTTGGCCTGTCGTCAAGCTGGTCACTTGGGCTGCCGACAAGGCACCCACTTGGGTGGTGGTGAGTGCTGCTACTTGTGCCGTGCTCATGGCCGCCAAATCACCCACTTCCATGGCCTTGACTTGAGCGGTGCTCAAGGCTTGCACTTGGGTGGTGGTGAGGGCTGCAGCTTCTGTGCTGGTGAGCGCCGCCACTTGCGAGGTACTTAAGGCACCCACTTGGGTGGTGGTCATGGCAGCCACACCTGCGGTAGTGATGGCTTGCAACTGGTTGTTGCTCAAGCCCTTGATGGCATCGGTCGACAAGCCGCTCACGCCTGCCGTTGACATGGCTTGCACTTGCGAAGTGCTGAGCGCTGCCACTTGGGCTGTCGACAAAGCCTGAGCTTGTGTGCTGTTCAACACAGCCACATCCGCTGTTTCAAGTGCTTGCACTTGGGCGGCGCCCAAGGCTGCAACTTGGCCAGAGGTCAAACCTGCCACTTGCGCGGTGCTCAAACCTGCCAAGGCAGCGGTGGTGACCGACTTGATTTGGTCAGACGTCAACGCAGCCACTTGGGCGGTGGTCATGCCCGACAACTCGGTGTTGCTCAAGGCTTTGATTTGCGTGCTCGTCATCGCGGCCACATCAGTGGTATCAATGGCTTGCACTTGAGTGGTGCTGAGGGATTGCAGCTGACCTGTGGTCAAGGCTGCAATTTGGTCAGACGTCATGGCCTTGACTTGGGCCGTGCCCAAGGTGGACACATTGCCTGTGGTCAAAGACTTGACTTGGTCAGTGGTCAACGCAGCCAAGCGATCGGTGCTGAGCGTAGATGTTTGTGTGCTGGTCAAAGCCGCTACACCTGCGGTGGAGATACCACGCACTTGTGAGGTAGACAAGGCTCCCAGTTGTGTTGTGGACAGGGCCGCTACGTTGGTAGAGCTGAGGGATTGAATTTGATCCGTGGTCAACACACCCATTTGCGTGGTGCTCAAGCCGGACACACCGGTGGTGCTGAGTGCACTCACTTGTGTCTCAGTCAGGGCTTTGACTTGTGCGGTCGTCAGGGCATCCACCTGTGCGGTGCTCAAGGCACCGACTGCGGCATTGGTCAGCGCTTTGACTTGTCCATCAGACAAGGCTTTGACTTGACCTGTCGTCAAGGCTTGCACTTGCGTGCTGCTCAAACCCGCCACCGTGGCGTTGGTGAGCGAGCCCAATTGGGTGGTGGTGATGGCTGCCACTTGACCTGTACTCAAGGCAGCGATGTTGGCAGGCGACATGGCCTTGACTTGGTCTGTGGTCAACGCTGCGACTTGAGCGGTGGTCAACGCGGCCACATCTTCGGTGCCAAAGGCTTTGAATTGATTGGCCGATAGCGCTTGCAGTTGGGTGGTGCTCAACGCAGCCACTTCAGCAGACTCCAAAGTGCGCACTTGCGCTTGGTTGAGAGCTTGCAGCTGTGCAGTGGTCAAAGCACTCACTTGTGCAGTGCCCAAGGCCAGGATGTCGTCAGTCGACATCACGCCCAATTGAGCTGTAGTCAACGCACCCACTTGCGCCGTCGTCAGCGCGGCGACTTCTGTGGTGGTCAAGGCTTTGACTTGTGCGTCGGTGAGTGAAGCCACTTGGGTGGTACTCAACGACTGCAATGTGCCCGTAGACAAACCAGCCACTTGTGTATTTGTCAACGAAGACACTTGGCTGGTCGTCAAGGCGGCCACTTGGGTGGTCGTCATGGCATTCAAGCCGGCATTGGTCAGGCCTTGCACTTGTGTGGACGTCAAGGCTTTGACTTGGTCTGTGCTCAAAGCAGCCACGGCACCCGTGGTGAGTGCGGCGACTTGCTTAGTTGTCAGCGAAGCCACTTGACTGGTACTCAGCTGAGCGACAGCAGTCGTGGTGAGTGCGCCTACTTGCGCAGCACCCAATGCTTTGACGTTGGTGGTGGAAATACCACTCACAGTAGACGTGGAGAGCGATTGCACTTGACCTGTGGTCAAGGCCGCCACTTGGGCTGTGGTCATGGCGTTGACCAAGCTGGTAGACAAAGCGTTTACCGCAGTTGTGGTCAAAGCTTGCACTTGGCTAGACGACAACGCGCTGATTTGCGACGTGGCCAAAGCAGCCACGTTGGTGGAAGTGAGTGCCGTGACTTGGCTAGCCGTCAAGGCTTTGAGTTGTGCTGTAGTCAACGCATTGACTTGCGCCGTGGTCATGGCTGCCACTGCATCGCTAGTCAACGATTTAATTTGCGTGTCTGTGAGCGCTTTGACTTGGGCAGTGCCCATTGCAGCGACTTCAGAGGTGGTCAGTGCCTGCAACTGCGCAGCACTGAGCGACTTGATTTGGTCAGATGTGAATGCGGCCACCTGTGTGGTGGTCATGGCGGCCACTTTGTTGGCATCCAAGGATTTAATTTGGTTAGCCGTCAACGACTGAACTTGAGATGTGGTCAACGCCGACACTTGGGCCGAGCTCATGGCACCCACCACAGCTACCGACAAACCGGCCACTTGGCCCGTGGTCAATGCAGCCACTTGGGTGGTGCCCATCGATGCAAAGGTGCTGCTGCTCAAGGCTTTCACTTGCGCGGCTGTCAAGGCACCCACCTGCGAGGTGGTCATGGCATTGAGCTGGTTAGAACCCAAAGCTGCCACGGACGTGGCCGCCAAAGCTTTCACTTGAGCCGTGGTCATGGCCGCTACTTGGGCTGTGCTGAATGCAGCCACTTGAGTGGACTTGAGCTTGGCTGTGCTGGTGGTGCTAAGGGCACTCAGCTGAGACGTGGTCAACGATTGCAACTGAGCACTGCTCAGAGCGCCGAGCTCAGCCACCGTCAAAGCATTGAGCTGTGTGGAGCTCAGAGCACTCACCTGAGAAGTAGACAGGGCCGTGATCTGGGTAGCCGTCATGCTGGCCAAGTCGGCCGTCTCAATGGCTTTGATTTGGTCTGTGGTCAAAGCTTGCAGTTGGTTGGCTTTGAGCGCCTTGACCTGTGTGCCCGTTAACGCAGCCACCTGCGATGTAGACATGCCCACCAAGTCACGCGTTTCAATCGCAGCCACTTGCCCCACTTTGAGGCTGGCCACTTGCGAGGTGCTCATGCCACCCAACTGGTCGGCAATAAGGTTAACAATTTGGTCGGTGGTCAGCGCTTGAATTTGCTTAGACGTCAAAGCACCCAAGCGAGTGCTGTCGATGTCTTTGATGCGTGACACATTGAGCGAGGCCACTTGCGTGACGCTCAAAGCCCCCATTTGCGAGGTGCTGAGCGAATTGATTTGCGACGATGTCATCGCCCCAATTTGCGTAGGCTTGAATGCTGCAATTTGGGTGTTACTGAAAGCACCCATTTGCTGATCGGTGAACGCCGCCACATTAGCAGCACTCAACACACCCAACTGACCAGCGGTCAGACCAGCCATGGCAGCTGTGCTGATGGATGACACCTGCTCGGTAGTCAGTGCAGCGGCTTCTGCCACTGTCAGCGCTTTAATTTTGGTGGCATCAAAGCCAGAAATATCGGTCGTGGCCGTGACCTTGGTGGTGGGCGTTGCAGCGCCAAAGGTCATCAATGTGTTGGATTGAAAACCAGTACTTAAGTTGTTGATCGTGGCCATGATTCGCTCTTTTCACTCATTTATTGAGGGTTGCAACAGCAGTGCTTGCACAGCAATGCACTGCCCTTGCAGGGATTCGTCTCCTTAAGATCGGCTTCAGTTTTGATAACTTGAGCAGAAACTTGAAAAAACTTTCAACCCCTTCTAAACGCAAAAAGCGAGCCATAGCTCGCTTTTTGACACCCTCAGTGATCAGCTGAGGGGGTGAGGTCTTCTTGAATTACTTCAACAGTGACAAGACTGATTGAGAAGACTGGTTCGCTTGGGCCAACATCGCTGTCGCGGCTTGGGCGATGATCTGGTTACGCGCCATGTTGGTGGTTTCTGTAGCGTAGTCAGTGTCCAAGATACGGCTGCGTGATGCAGACATGTTTTGGTTTGACTCAGTCAAGTTAGACACCACGGCATCCAAACGGTTTTGGAAGGCACCGGCACGGGCTTGGTCAGCAGCCACAGTGGTCAATGCAGCGTCGATGGCCTTGAGGGCTTCGGTTGCACCAGCTTGTGTGGTCACGTCCAAGTCAGCAATCTTCAAGGCATTGTCTGAACCACCGAAGCTACCGCGGCGGAAGCCCAGAGCTGCGAAGTTGTCGTTGCCTTCAGAACCGCTCTCAACAGTGAACGCTTTGTCAGAGCTCAACTTGACAGTTGAGTAATGAGTCACAGCGTCTGTGTCGTCACCAGCAGTACCGATGGTCACACCGGTCAAACCGAGTGCTGCTGCGTCAGTAGCGTCAGAGCTGATCGAGATGTTGCGGCCGTCAGCAGCTGTCAAGGTGATGCCTTCGCCCCATGCAGAAGCGGTCACACCAGTTTTGCCTTGTGCAGCGTTGATGGCTGTCATCACGTCATCACGGTTAGAGTTGGCATCCAAGCTGATGGCCACGTCCACACCGTTCAAGTTCAAAGCAGTCACAGTACCAGCAGTGAAGCCAGAACCTTTGATCAGGTTGGGTTCTGCGGTTGCAGAGACACCCGTCATGCCTGTCTTCTTGTTGATTGCAGCAGCAATCGCAATAGCGCTGGCAGCTTTGCTAGAAGAGTCAACCACCGTGTTGGATGATTGGTCATCGTTGGCATTGGCAGCATCGATACCGACGCCGTTCAAGACCAATGTGTTGCCGTTGAACACGCCTGTTTCTGTACCGGCACTTGTGCCAGCCACAGGAGCAGCAGCAGTTGCTTGTGGTTTACGCACCAAGGACACAGCTTGTGCAGTGTCTGCAGAGAATGTGCCGAAGTTCAAACCAGAATTAGACAATTTGCCAGACACGTTGCTAGACACATTGATGGCGCTGCCGTCGAGTGTGTTCAGCTCGTAGGTACCTTCGTACACATTGCTTGAACCTAAACCAGTGGCAGCAGCCGTCATCGAGCCCAGGTCGAGTTCAATGTTGCGGCCATCAGCAGCCACCAACACCACACCTTGGTTGTCGTCGTGTGAGTTGATCGCCTTGACACCTGTTTGACCAGAGATGTTGTTGATGGCAGTCATCACAGCAGCACGTGACAACTCAGCGTCGTCTGTGGTGTACACAGTGGCTGTGTCCACGCCGTTGATCTTGATGGTGCCGTTAGAAGCGGCCGCTGTCATCACCGTACCAAATGCCACGGTGTCGCCAACTGTGGCGTGCACGCCGCTTTGTGCAGACACGCGGTTGATGGCAGCAGCTTTAGAGATAGCGCTAGAAGCGTTGGCAGCAGAAGACTTGGTGTCGTCTGTGGCCAAAGAAGCACCCACCACCACACCGTTCAAGATGAGGTCGCCGTCAGCCAAAGCTGGAGCAGCGTTAGCAGCAAAGCTGGTAGCCACAGAAGACAAAGAAGCGCGTGAGCCCATACCGATGTCTTTGGTCTTCACGGAACCGAAAGCGATGTCCATGGTGTCGTTGGCGTTGGTGCCTGTTTGCAAGACGATCTTGCCGGCGCTGCCGTCCAACAAATTGATGTTGTTGTGGTTTGTTTTGTTGGCGATGTTGTCGATCTCAGCCTTGAGTTGATCCACTTCTTGCTGGATCGAAACGCGATCTTGGTCGTTCACAGAACCGGTAGCTGCTTGCACAGACAGTTCACGCATACGTTGCAGCATGTTGGTGACTTGGCCCATCGCGCCTTCAGCGGTTTGCGCCATCGAGATGCCGTCGTTCGAGTTGCGGATGGCAACTGCATAACCACGAATTTGCGATGTCATGCGGTTGGTGATGGCGAGGCCAGCAGCGTCGTCTTTGGCGCTATTGATACGCAGACCAGTGGAGAGACGCTCCATAGTCGTTGCAGTCAATTTCTCGACATTGCTCATAGATGCTTGCGCTGTCAATGCTTTGACGTTGGTGTTGATAACGGACATGGTGTTTCTCCTAAAAGTCCAGAGAGAGGGTTAAAGAGTTCAAGAATTTCATTTCCTGATACCCAGTGATTCGGAATTGGTGGTTTTTACTTGAGTGTTTTTTTGGAAAAATTTCAAAAAAGTTTCATTCATAAGCCAAATAGCGTATGCAATGCACTTAAGCAGACTCGTTGTGAAGCATGCCTTTGAAGTCTTCAATGCCATGCGCCACACGCACTACCACTTCATTGGGGATTTGACGTACGACTTCGCCGTTGGCCATGTTTTTCACAAACACAATCGGGCGACCTAACTTGACATCCATGGTGAAGCTCAGCGTGCGGCCACTGTCTTTCATCATGTCGTTGAGTTTTTGCAGCGCTTCTTGCAAGTTCTTGCGAGCGTGCTCGGCATCAAACTTGATTTCAGGTTTTTTGATCTCAACAGGCGCTGGTGCAGCATCGCTAGCCGGGGCGTTGGATGCTTTAGGAACGACAACAGCCTCAGGCCGAACCACTGCCGGCTGAGGCACTTTTGCTTGAATTTCATTTCCCATAGAACCGCCTTTACCCCCGAAAAAATGGGGGTTTCGCCGTGAATCGACGCGAGGTCAGGTAACTTTAGGAAAAACTTAAAAAATTATTTATTGGTGTACGCAGCCATCATGCCTTCAAAGGTGGACTTAAGGCTGGTCTTTTGGCTGTTGACGTTGCCCACAATGCTTTCCATGCTGGAGAACTGCTTGTTATAGCGGGCCAGCAGGCTGGTCATGCGGTTTTCTAGTTTGGCTAAGTCACCTTGGTATTTGGCGTTTTGCGTTTCAGCGTTTTGGCTATTGGCCAACAACACACCACTGGGGCCAATGAGCTTAGAGAGCTTGCGCATAGCCTCCCCGGCAAAACCTGCGGGTTTGGTGCTGTACGCACTCAGGCCGTTGGTGTTGCCAGTCATGGTTTGCACCACGTCGTCAAAGTTATCTTTGAGGGCGGCATCGAGTTTGGACTCGTCCAAACTCATCACGCCGGTGCGGTCAATGCTGATGCCCATTTGCCACATGGTGCTCACTTTGGCACCAGGCGTGTTGGACTCGCCTTGCACCAAGGTACGCATCATGGCTTTGACGCTGCGGGCGGTGGAGTCGCCCACCAGAGTTGCACCATAGGTTTCCATGGTGGACTTGGGGTCGGTCACCACGTTGAGCATGGTCATGGCATCGTTGTAGCTAGTGACCAAGGCCTTGAATTTGTCTTTGATGGCGGTGGTGTCACGCACCAGGCTGAGGTTAGCCGAGCCGCTGGTGACGGTCTTGAGGTCGAGCGTGCTGCCTGGCAACACATCGGTCAGGGTGTTGGTGCTGCGGGTGAAGGTGATGCCATCGATCTTGACTTTGGCATCTGAGGCCACTTGGTCGGCACTGTTGCCACCAAAAGACAAGCCAGCCGA
>JACCDN010198325.1_pt1 | contig 18206 bp, 16 predicted proteins | sample 7441691 | NCBI WGS metagenome assembly JACCDN01 (sample SAMN15323439, study PRJNA562643) | freshwater metagenome | isolation source: river surface water | place: USA:Blue River Watershed | collected 2017-08-16
GAATTTCTCAGACCTGTCAATTGAGTACGTGTCATTGGTAATTACTGAACCAGACAACGCGACTAAGTTAGCCCAGTACGGTGAAGCCATAAGTGCCATCAGGGGAAACATCGATCTAATTTGCTCCCAGTTCACAGTTAAGTAAGACCACCAATTCACTCAGGGCTTCTGGGGTAAATAGCAGTACGAACGCGAATTGGGATCCTTGGCAACTAGTCCTCTTTTTATAGAATTGGCAAAGTACGGCGAGGAAGCGGATTCAAATGAACACTGGTGTTAGAAAACTTTTACATTCTTGTATGGCTCTGTTGTTGGCCATCGGCTTTAGCCTCGCCGCAAGCCCTAGTGCACAAGCGGCGGATGACTGTTTGCCAGGCTTCACTCTTAATGGCGAAATTTGTGAAAGGACCTACACATTTGCCGACGGAGTTCAGTCGCTCAAAGTTCCAGATGGCCTCGGCCTGCTTCAGTTTGAAGTGTTTGGTGCAGCTGGTGGAGCTGGTGGATTAGACGGAGCAAGCTGTCAACGTTCTTATGGTGGGGAAGCAGGGTACCTATTTGTTGAATCAGAAGACCTCTCAGGTGAGACGCTCACTTTCTATCCAGGTGCTAAAGGTAACGATGGTGCGAGTGGAGCTAATAACTCTGGCGGTGGCCTCGGCGGACAATCTCTAATCTCTGGGCAATACTCCGGCGGTAGAGGAGGAAATGCGGGATCCGTGGGTTCATCTGGTGGTGGCGGCGGTGGAGGTGCGGCTACTGTTCTTGAAATTGGGACTGAGAGATATGTTGCAGCGGGAGCTGGAGCGGGTGGAGGATGTGCAAACTCAGCTAATGGCTCAACAGCAGGAACTACCGCAGACAGCTACACCTCAAATACAAATGGCGGGGTAGGCCTATCTACTAGCGGATCCCATTCTTTGATGGCGGTGGCGGCGGCGGTGGCGGCGGTGGAGTACTAGGTGGAACTGGAGGACTTCTATACAAAGCATTTGGTAACGAGTCTGCCGGGCATGGAGGACAGGCTGGAACAAACACTCCGCAGGGAGAGCTTGTCACCATCAGCAGATATCAAGATGCTACAACCGCTGGAAAAATTATCGCTAGTTACTTCCCGATCCTTGGAACTAAATCGCTTTCTGTAATTACTTCCACACCAACTACTTCTAACTTGATTGAATTCCAAGTCACTCTTAAATCAAGTAGAGAATTCACTGTTGACGACATTGAACTCAGTGGTACAGCAGCTGAAGGTAAAGAGCTCAAAGCAACCATTACTTCTCCAACTCCAAACAAAGCTCCATACGATTACTTCTTTAGTGTCACCACAGAGGACCCAACAGAAAAACTAAGCGGAACTCTCATTGCGACAGTATTTGATGTGAGTTCAAGTGAAGTTGTTGTAGATGCCGTACTTCCTGAAGCAACCCTGAGTTTTGACCAAACCACATTGAACAAAGATGTAAAAGTTTTCACAGTCCAGTTCGATGAAAACGTGACCGGTCTCACTTCAGAAGATTTCACACCAGCCCCGGGAACGATAGCTGGTTGCAGCATTACCTCAGTTACCGGCGAAGGATCGAAATACACAGTTAGTCTGACTGGCTGCACTGAAGGTGTATTTGGAATAGTTCTGGCAGCTAACTCAGTAGCTGACGCATTAGGCAACGTCGGTCCTTCAATGCCAGTGAGCTCTGGTTTATTCGGTAAGACAGTGGTCAGAGACACTGCAGCACCAACAGCCACTGTTGAGCTGCAAGAGGGGTCTCTGCAGTCAGACGTTCACATTTATGAAGTTCGATTCAACGAATTAGTCACTGGAATTTCTAAAGGCAGCTTCAAAGCAACTCAAGGAACTGCGACTAATTGTGAAATCGGCTATGTAGTTGGAAGTGGAAAGTACTTCAAAGTAAGTCTTGAAGGGTGTACGGATGGGACTTTTGGTCTGACACTTTTAGCTAAGTCAGCAAAAGACTCAGCAGGAAACAAAGGCCCATTAGCTGACGTTTTGTCGGAACTTAATGAGCAGTCAACTAAAGCAACTGTTGTCTCCATTACCCCGGGTGAGATTCCAGAGACGTTTGAGCCTAAGGCGGTTGAGGCAATTTTCTCAAACCTTGATCTCGAAACTCAGAATGCTCTAAAGGATGTTGGAATCTATGCACCAACCCCAGGTGCCCCAAGTGTGAATGTTGAAACTGATTTGTCTAATTCAACTCTTAATGAGCGAATTCAACTTAGCTCGACTCAATCAATCGAACTAGGTTCATCGGTTAAGTTGACCGTCAATGTTAGTCAAGAGATTGCTAGCGCTTCAGATGTAGTTGCCTTCTTAGAAGATGGATCGGTCTGGCACTATCTTGGGCGTACATCTTTTACCGGAACAACAGCAGCATCTGCTGAGTTTGCAGTAGCCAAGCTCGGTGATTACAAACTTCGTATGGTCATTATTGGTAAAGATGTCGCAACCAACATGTCATTACCAAAGGTTGCAGGATTTGGAAAAGGCCTGGCAAGTTTCCGCAATTCAGTATCGGCTGCTGAAACTCAACTAAGCCCTCAGCAGATCGATGTCGTCCTGCAGGGGATTGAAGGGCCAAACGGTGTTCCAACAATTGTTGAACCTGAGGTACCTGAAGTACCGGTAGAACCGGAACCAGAGTCCACTGTTCCAGGAGCTCAGACAGATGAGAATGCTCCAAGTCAGCCATACAACCCGCTGGCTAGCCCAGAAGGAGTAAAGGCTGTTGCAGAAGCAGTTGGCACAGCAGTTGTAGTTGCCGGTGCAGTAGCAGGAGCTGTTGGAGCAGCCGCAGCAGGTGGCTCGAGTGCTGGTGGAAGTGCGAGAGCAGCATCTAGCAACTCAAGCTCTGCAAGCAGTCAGAATACTGACTCGAGCGAAGGTGAAATCACAACACTTGACGCAGAGGTAGAAAGTTTCACCACCGCCCGTGAAAGCTGGGGTGACAAAATTCCAATCTTTAGGCTCAAAGCTTTTACTTTCTTAGATGCTTTCACACATAACCTGACTATTGCTTTGGCAAAATTCTCACCGGTGGTTTCAAAGGTGGTTAACGATGGAGCGTACCTCCGCTCAATCTTTGGTTCGATGTGGCTTGCATTCCCAATTGCTGGAGTTGTTCTTGCAGCCACAGCTTTGGTGCAGCCGTCAGTTGAACTTAGACCACCTACTTGGGAGCTATTCCTAGCAATAGCGGTCTTAGGTATGTTCGATGCATTCTCTGGAATGCTTGCAACCGTTATTTATTCAATAGGCATGATCAGCATCTATGGAATTAGTGATCTATCCGATGTTCGCTTGATGCTGGGTGTTCTACTTCTAGGCTTTGGTCCGGCTCTTATCGGAGTTGCATTTAGAGCAATTAGAAAACAGGCAGAGAGCAGTTTTGCTTACTTCTGGGATCGACTCGTCGACCTTGCAGTTCTAACTTTCTTTATCAGTTGGTCAGTATCTGCAATGGTTGCGACGTTGCCCGCTCTGGCAGGTAGAACACTTGTAGTTGCAAACTACGCATCAGAGTTTTCCTTATTCCTAGCTATTGCTATCGGAATAAGGATTCTCCTGGAGGAGCTTGCTGCTAGAGGATTCTCGAAACGACTTGACACAATCAACCCAACTGAAGTGCCCGGCACATCACAACTTCAGAAGGTAATTTCAACAGGATTGAGATTATTTATCTTTATCTTTGTCACAGCTGCCTTCATGGGAAATGTTTGGCAAGTCTGGGTTGGAAGTTTCATCTTCATCCTGCCAAATATCTTGAGCTGGTTCTCCGATCGTTTCCCGAACTATCCTCTGCTCTGGAAGGTGCTTCCTCAAGGAGTTCCTGCACTTGCATTGACACTCATCATTTCAAGTCTTAGCTCCGAGTTGATTTCGGGATGGTTTGAAGGAAACCCTGAGTATCCTCAATACCTATTCATGTTGCTACCTATCCCAGTATTTTTGCTAGGTCTGCTTGGAATGTTTGGTCGCGAGGGTAAAGATGGCGAAGATCGCCCAATCATGGCACCTAAGTGGCGCTGGGTCTACCGAATCGGTGGAATCGGGATGCTAGCGCTGACTATGAACTTAGCTGGCGTGCTGGTTATTTGATCTTGTACTTTGTCATCAACGCAGCAACTTCTTTTTGTCTTGCTGCGATGAATGAGTAAGTGCGGTTTTGCTCTGGCACTATGTTTGCGAAAAGATCTGGCCTGTTCTTATATTGAACAGTCAATACAGGGTTGATGAGTTTTGCAGCTGATCTCATCATCGTGCTCAACTTCATCTTTGTGGCCATTGCTGATACTGCTTTTAGTTCAGTTAAATAAGCAGTTCTACAAGGGGTGTAAGCAATGCACTTCACATACAGACTTCCTCTTGTAGTTTCTTTTGTCTGCCAAGGGTGCTTAGAAGTTTTTGACAAGAGCGGCATAAAGAATGAGTCGCCTACTTGAGCAGTCTTTCTGTCTTCACCAAATGTTTGGTCTACACCCCATGGAATAAAGGTGAACTTACCTCTGGTGCTGCTTCTAATGAAGTAGTTGTTGATGATTGGTCCGGTGTAGCCATCCCAGTGGCCCAAGAAACCTTCCGTTGCCATGAACTTTATAAGAGCAGGTCTATCGGTGATTGTCTCTAGCCCTCTGTACCAAGCGGCAGGGTCTTTATAGTTGGCAACCGAAATGAACCTCTTTAGGTCATTCTTGTTAGGAGTGACTTTCCAGCCATAGTCTGCAGGGAATGCTCCGGTGAGGTTATCTCCGTCATCGTTACCAACCTTTAGATCCTTGAGAGCAACACCTTCATAGATGTGCTGGGTAATGTCCTTGAACTTCTTAGCCGCAAAGTTCTCATCAGGTTGTTCAACATTCAGGTACAGACCACGGTCAACACCATTGACGTAAACCCTTGCCCAGCCAGTCCTTGAGGCTGGGACGCCCATTGCATTGAACAGCGCGTATGCACCGTACTCGTGCAGCTTGCTACCGTCTTGAGTCATAGCGTTCAAGGTCAATCTTCTAAGCCCTAGGTACCCATTACCTGCCGGACCTTTAGGAAACAGAATCTTGAAGCTAGGAGTTTCGCTTAGCTTTTGGATGGAGGTAGAGCCCTTTAGGCGGATTTCCATGTCTAGTAATCCGCTACTTCTGCCATCAACAGACATTGTTACAGCACCTGGTTGGTAGATCTTGTAGGTACTTCTGTTGTTTAGAGCATCAACGGTTAGTTGAGGAAGATCAAGGTCAATTCTCAAAATCTTGAGTGGGTTATAAAAGTCAGTTGTCTTTAGCGTGCTAGCTGCTTGAGCTGGTGAAACTAGAAGGGCTGAGGCCACAACCAATGCTGTGGTTGCTGCAACTAGTCTTCTTACACCTTTGTTTATAACCATGTGGGCTAATCTAGCATTATGACCCCTATTGATTACCCACTCTTGCTGGCAACTCTCAGCATTAACCTAGTTTTAGTTTTTCTAGTTGCATACGTCTTCTTCTATAGAAGACACAAGCGTAGAGATGTGTTTGTGGCTATTTGCCTTATCAACATCACACTCTTTGTTCTTGGTGGAGCGCTGGGTACTTTCACAATCTCAATCGGCGTCGGTTTTGCTTTGTTCAGCGTTATCTCTATCTTCCGCCTTAGATCAACAACTCTAGGTTGGACAGAGATTGTTTATCTATTGGTTGCCCTTGCTATGGGATTGACTCTTGGTCTTCCTGCATACGACCTACCTGTTCAAACTCTTTACGCAGTTCTACTAGTAATTGCTGTCTACGTAGTTGATCATCCAAGAGTGCTTCCTGCGAGAGTGTCACAAAGATTTAGTTTGTCTACCGACTATGTAGAAATTGAGCCTACTGCTCTGAAGCAGAAAGTTGAAGAGCAACTTGGTCACACTGTACAAAGAATTCAGGTCAAGGCAGTCACAACAACACCCGTTGGAATGAAGCTAGAAATCGAGTCCTAAATGGCAACCAATGCTCCTAAGGCAAAGTTTGACTATAAACCTCATCCACACATTGCTGATCGAAAGAAGCACAAGGCCGCTAACTCTGAAGAGATTCTGTCTGAAGCAGGACCAAGGACTCTTAATCAAAAACTAGGCCTAGCAATTACCAAGCGCGTTGGAACAATGTGGGCAGCCTACATATTCTTTGCATTGACTCTAGTGAGCTTGCCAGCTGTAATCATGTCCGGCAATCTGGTCCTCATCGTAGGTTGGATAGCCCAGACCTTCTTACAACTTGTCCTCTTGCCAATCATCATTGTTGGGCAGAACATTCAGGCTGCAGCTGCTGAGAAGAGAGCTGTGATGACCTATGAAGATGCTGCCGCTGTATTAGATGAAGCAGTGAAGATTCAAAAACACTTGGATCACCAAGACCAGTCGCTAGCTCATCTAGTTTCTCGTCTGGAAGAAATCGAAAAGAAACTTCCTAAAAGGTAAAAATGCGTTTAGTCATTGCTGACTGCTCAGTTGATTATGCGGGCAGGCTCACAGCACACCTTCCTAAAGCCAGAAGGCTCTTGATGCTTAAAGGTGATGGAAGCATCCTCATCCATAGTGAAACTGGTTCCTATAAACCACTGAACTGGATGAACCCACCTTGTAATTACTCAGTGCACGAACCAGATGAAGAACAAGTTGGTCTAGGGGTCAAAGAGATTTGGCGAGTGAGCCAGGCAAAGACTGCAGACATTCTTTGGATACAAATCTTTGAAATTCATAATGACATCAACCATGAACTAGGAAAAGACCCAGGTCTAATCAAAGACGGGGTTGAAGCTCATCTTCAAGAACTGATGGCAGCTCAAATTGAAATCATTGGTGAAGGTTCAATGCTTGTCAGAAGAGAATATATGACTCCAATTGGTCCAGTGGATATCTTGGCTAGGGATTCAAATGGACAAAGCGTTGCCATTGAAATCAAAAGACGCGGTGAGATCGATGGCGTTGAACAACTAACGAGATACCTAGAACTAATGAATAGAGATGCCGCTATTGCTCCTGTCAGAGGCATATTTGCAGCTCAAGAGATCAAGCCTCAGGCAAGAACTCTCGCTGAGGATAGAGGCATTGAATGTTTGATTCTTGATTATGAGCAGCTCAAGGAAGCATCAATCGACCCAGACTCGCTGTTCTGGTAGCCCTGAGCCTTACAACTATCTCCACACTCGAATAGATGCCAAGGGCAATATAGAGTAGTAAAACCAACTGAGCAGGAGTAAGAGATGGCCTTAGAAGATCGCAAGATATGGCGGGGTTTCGCTAGCGATAACTATGCAGGAGTTCATCCAAGCCTGTTTGAACTAATGCAGAGCGTCAATGAAGGTCACGAACGTGCCTACGGTGATGACTTTGTAACTGCTGAACTACAGGCGATTTTCAAAGACCAATTTGGAGCGGAAGCCGAAGTCTTCCCTGTCTTTAATGGAACAGGCGCAAACGTAATTGCTATCTCATCAGTGCTGAAGCCTTGGGAATCTGTCATTTGTGCAGAGACTGCCCACATCAACAGCGATGAGGGTGGCGCTCCAGAGAAGATGGCTGGCATCAAACTTTGGACAGTGCCTACACCTGATGGCAAGCTCACACCAGAACTAATCAAGCCACATCTATTTGACATTGGTTCAGTGCACAGATCTCAGATTGCGATGATTAGCATTACCCAGACCACTGAGATGGGAACTCTTTACTCAATTCCTGAAATCAAAGCACTTGCTGACTTTGCTCATGAAAACAACTTGAAGCTACACATGGATGGGGCAAGACTCTCTAACGCTGCAGCTGCTTTGAACGCAACGTTCAAAGAATTCACCACCGATGTTGGCGTTGACCTAGTTAGCTTTGGTGGAACCAAGATTGGTGCATTAGCTGCAGAAGCTGTTGTTGTGATCAACAGCAAAGAGCTGGCTTATAGCCTGCCTTTCTTGAGAAAGACATCTATGCAGCTACCAAGCAAGATGAGATTCGTCAGCGTTCAACTTATTGGACTCCTAAAAGATGACCTAGCAATCAAGAGCGCAAGACATGCAAATGCTATGGCTCAAGCACTTGATGCTGGAGTTAGAGAACTAGCCGCTAAATCAAATGGACGAGTTAGTGTTCCAAACCCAACTCAAGCCAATGCTGTTTTCCCGATTATCCCGATGGAACTGATTCCAGAGATTCAAAAGGACTACTGGTTCTACATCTGGGATTACAACCTAGGTCAGGTTCGTTGGATGTGTGCATGGGATACCACGCAAGAGGATGTGGATGGTTTACTCAAGGCTTTAGCCAAAGCCCTTGGGGTTTAGACTTAGAGCATGCAACCAAACAAAATAGCCGTTACCGCTGCACCTCTCGCTCCTGTTCTAGCAGAACGTTGGAGCCCAAGATCTTTTGAACGTGATTACCTATTAACCCAGAGCGAAGCTCTTTCAATCCTTGAAGCTGGTCGCTGGGCACCTTCAGCAAACAACCTTCAGCCATGGAGATTCGCTTTTGTAAGTAGAAATGACGAACTACACAAAGATCTATGTGAAAAGGGCCTTACTGGTTTCAACCAGGCATGGGCACCAGATGCATCAGCTCTGATTGTTGTTGCTGTGCAGAAGGCATTGCCTGACGGTAAGGAAATTACTGGTCGCAAATATGATGCTGGACTTGCTGCAGCACTAATGGTTGTTCAGGCTCAAGAACTTGGTCTACACACTCACCAAATTGGTGGCTTCATTCACGATGAGGTTCACTCACTGCTAAAGCTTGATGACAACCAAGAAGTATTGGTTTTGATTGCAGTTGGAAAAGTAGCTCCAGCTGAACAGCTTGAAGGCCCTGCTTACGAACGAGAGATTGCACCAAGAGTTCGTTTGAGCCTTGATGAAATCATGCTGCACGGAAAGCCGTAATTGCCAACTGTATTTCACGCATCCATTAGCCAAGAAATTGCAGGCTGGTTCCCTAACTTAGGTGCGACACTTTTCTATCTAGCCGTATGGGGTCTGGTATTTGCTGGAACAGGTTTGCTCATTGGTGCTTTCATTCCGTTTATTACAGGTGACTCTTTAGTATTTGCTGCTGGACTAATCGCTGCTGCGAATGCAGGAGATGTGAACATCTGGGTTATGGCAACCGGTGTTGGTATTGCTGCTTGGTTGGGAGATCAGGTTGGCTACACACTTGGTCGTCACTACGGCAGGCCTTACCTAGATAAACGCAAAGGTAAATGGATCAAAAAAGGTATTGAAAAGAGCGAAGCTCTATTCAAAGCTTGGGGTTGGTGGGCAGTTGTGATTGCTCGTTTCATGCCTTGGGCTAGAGTCTTTGTTCCTGTGGTTGCTGGTATTGCCAACATGAACTACTACAAGTTCTTCAGTGCAAACCTTGTTGGAGCATTAGCTTGGGGAGTTGGTCTAACTATGGCTGGCTATTTCTCAGCAAGCATTCCTTTGGTCAAGAATGCTTCCTATCTAATTGCTGGTGTGTTTATTACTGCAAGCTTGATTGCAGGAATCCGCATCTGGCTTCTAAACAGAAGAACTAGCTAAGCCAAACTGAGCAAATTCAGGGGATTTCTCTCTGGCTATGAAATCAAGTTCCTGAGCGGCCCAGGAATCAAAGTATTGATCAAAGATGTGCCCATCGCGTTCTAACCAACGCTGTTTTCTAACTTCTTCTGGAACATCTAACCAAACAGTTAGATGAGCGATTGTGCTGGTGTATCGGTTCAGTGATCCGCAGCCCTCAATGATGAGGGGAGTTCCACCGGAGAACTCTCTCCAACGTTCTCTTTCGTTTGTTTCCCAGTTGAATTCTTGCCAGGAAGAAGTTCCACTATTTAGTAGTGGGGCAAGAACTACTCGCTGTAAATATTCCGCTCCAAGAGCTAATCCATTCCATCCTTCATAGAGATCATCCATATGGATGATTCTTGGCATGGATTCACCTGAGCGAAATAGTTCGTTTTGAAGATCAAGAGCAAGGGTAGATTTTCCTGCTCCAGCTCTACCATCAATAACAATGATTGGCATCGCGATTCCTCGGTCAATGAGACTGATGCTTTCGTCAGTTAGACGAGAGAGCAGCTCTTCATACACGAGGGATTCAGGCATAGAGCAAGCCTACTTTTTATATTCCTTCAATCAGCACGTCTGGGTGCTTGTCGAAACGATAACCTTCGCCACGAATTGTTCTGACGATATCTTCGTTACCAACTAGACGTGATCTCAATCTTCTAATGTGAACATCGATTGTTCTTCCATAGATGTCTTGGCCACCGCCGCAATTCCAAAGTGTGCTAATTAGCTCATCTCTAGAAATCGTGATTCCTTGGTGTCTAACTAGGTATTCCAAGACACAGAACTCTTTGCTGGTTAGTTCTGCTTTGTCGCCATCGATGAATACTTTTCTTCTCTGCAGATCGATGACAACACCCTTAGCAGCATCATCTTCTGTCTTATCAACAAAACGCTCTAGAGCCTTAGGGTCAGACAAAGCTGCTCTAACAACGTCAACGTTTCTACCGCCAGTTCCAGCCTTGGCTAGAGCAACAGATGCGAATGTTTCTGCGGAGAGTCCAGGGGCTATTTCTTCAAGAGTGTTTCTAAGAGCGGCAACTATTGCTCCAAGGGAAGTGCCATTAGCTAGTGCAGTTGCCTCGTCGATGCCGACGTAAAGTGCGAAGCCACGGGCCTCAGTTTCAGTGATTTCGTTTCTTACAAATGGGTTTACGGTGGTGGTCATTTTTCTAATCCTTTGATTGTGTATGCGGAAGGGGGGTATGCCTAAAGAGGACTTATTTCTGGGGTGTTGGTGTCGTAACTTGTTTGGAAGCGGGCTTAGCCGGCTAGAAAGTTAGCGACACATTCGCATACACATAACAGCGCTCATCATGACAGGGCGAATTACAGTCGCCTCCGACATGGTGTTTGAAATAGCGGTGTTAGTCATGACATAAACTTTAGGACCAGAAGCCAAGTGCGTCAAGTTGAAAACGCCCAATCGGGAAAGTAGTTTTCATGAACTTAGAGAGGAAGGTGTCCGTGTCTAATTCAGACCTAAACATCCTCTTTGTCTGCACAGGTAATACGTGCAGATCCCCGATGGCCGAACAGATTTTCAACCAGCAAGCCAGAGACCTTTCAGCCCACGCCTCCTCGGCTGGACTTGATGCCCAAGAGGGTTTACCAATCAACCCACTTGCAGTAGAAGCCTTGAAAGGACTTGGCTATAGTCCAACGGAGCACAGCTCCAAACTGATCTCAACCGAAGCAGTTGAAGTAGCCGATGTGATTCTTACCTTTACCCAGAGTCAAAAGATTGAACTGGGTCAGAGATTCCCGGCTGCCAGTGGAAAACTATTCACCATTTCTGAATACGCAAACGCTGGACTGTCAGAGATTGAAGATGTGCCAGATCCTTATGGGGAAAGTCAAGTTGTTTATCAAGAGACTGCAGAAAAGATTGCTTCTCTAGTGAAAGGAATTGTTGGTTCTCTAAAGAACAGTTAGTCAGCTAGACCGTAAAGACGGTCACCAGCGTCACCTAGACCTGGAACGATGTAGCCAAGTTCATTAAGTTTTTCATCAAGAGCACCTAAGACAATCTTTACGTCTCTCTCACCAAGATGCTTCTCCACTGCAGCTAAACCTTCAGGAGCTCCTAGAAGACAAATGCAGGTGACATCAGTTGCACCTTTTTCAAAAACGTAATCAATCGAATCGATTAGTGTTCCACCGGTAGCAAGCATTGGGTCAATGATGAATACCTGTCGACCAGTGAGATCATCTGGCAGACGGTTTGCGTATGTGTAAGGCTCAAGGGTTTCTTCATTTCTCTTGATGCCTAGGAAGCCAACTTCAGCAGTTGGAAGAAGTTTTACTATTCCTTCAAGCATTCCCAAACCTGCGCGCAAGATAGGGATGATGATCGGACGAGGCTTGGAAAGTTTTCTACCCTTGGTTTCAACTACCGGAGTCTGAATAGTTACCTCGGTTGTCTTAACTTCTCGCGTGGCCTCATAGGCCAGCAAGGTAACAAGTTCTTCAACCAGCTGTCTAAAAACAGGGGATGGAGTGTTCTTATCTCTAAGAACAGTCAACTTGTGAGTTACTAATGGGTGGTCTGCCACGTGAATCCGCATAGGCTAAATCTAGCGTTAGTGAGGTGGATGTAGTGAACCAGACCTGGATTCCATATATGAGAGCAGCATTAGTTGAAGCTCAGATAGCCATGGATGTGTCAGATGATGTGCCAGTGGGTGCAGTCATCGTTGACGAAAAGGGCGAGATTATTGCCCGAGGCAGAAACGAACGCGAACTTTCAGGAGATCCAACTGCCCATGCTGAAATCCTTGCCATTAGAGAAGCAGCAGAAAAGCTTGGGGATTGGCGTCTAAATAGCTTGACGTTAGTAGTCACCTTGGAGCCATGCGTGATGTGTGCAGGAGCAATCCAAGCGGCAAGGATCTCAAGAGTTGTATTTGGAGCTTGGGATGAGAAGGCCGGAGCAACAGGTTCCCTCTATGACCTGGTCAGAGATAAGCGTCTTGGCACGGAAATAGAGGTAATTCCAGAGATTTTGCTTACTGAAACCAGTGCTCAACTAAAGGAATTCTTCGCTAAAAAGCGTTAAACCCCCCTATTTCCTATGGGGTAACCTGATTTACGGTGACGTGTCCGAGCGGCCGAAGGTGCAACTCTCGAAAAGTTGTGTGGGTGAAAGCCCACCGTGGGTTCAAATCCCACCGTCACCGCCACTTTTTCTGTGAATTTCCGTATTAAGCGGTTCGTTTAGGATTTAGCCCTAATAAACTTGGTTCCTATACGGAACCGCGGATTTTAGGGGATTTTGATGGCAAAGCTGATTATCACTGATGGGATTGGGCTAATTAAGCTCTCTCCTGTCCAGGGATATCTGCTTGGCAGGAGATATGTGGCCTTTGAACTTGACCGAATGATCAAGGTTGAGGTCCAAAACACCCCAACTAGAGCCGATCTTGGGGAAAAGACCAAATATGGCTGGCTACCCTTCTCAATCACTGGGGAATATCAAAAAGGGGCTAAAAAGACCCTGTTTATAGGGCCAAAGAAGGACAGATGTGTCCGAGTTTTGATGCTAAATCCAGCTTTGGACGAAATTGTCCTGACTTCAGGCAAGCAACTAGAGCTTTATGCTGTCCTCAAGGAACACCAGCAGGACAAGATCTACCCTCGGGACTAAAACTCAAGTTCGGGATATTAGCCAATATCTTCAAGATTTATCTTGCATTTACCTAAATGAGACCTATAAGATAGAGGTTTGCTCCCCAACAACTCGTAAGCATATTTTGGCTTCGCATTTGTACGCATATTTTGGCGACAAAGTTAGGGACTAATCCCATAGACCGTTCTAAATAAGTAAACCGCCTTTGAAGGGATCATCTTGGCCGCCAAGAAAACCACCAAAAACATTCGTTCAGCACAACGACTTTCCTTCGCGAAAACTCGTGAGCCGATTGAACTTCCAAATCTTCTAACCCTGCAGACCGAGAGCTTTGAATGGCTCGTAGGCGACAAAGCATGGAGAGACAAGGTTGGCCCAGATGCCAAGACCGGTCTTGAGGAAGTATTCGAGGAGCTATCTCCTATCGAAGACAACCCAAACAACCCGAGCGAAGCAAAGATGGGTCTTGAGTTCAAGTCACCTACTTTGGATGAGCCGACCTACACTCCTGACCAGTGCAAGGTAAAGGGAAAGACTTACGCTCGTCCTTTGTACATCAAGGCAGAGTTCACTAACTACAAGACTGGTGAAATCAAGAGCCAGACCGTGTTCATGGGTGAATTCCCAATCATGACTAACGAAGGTACTTTCGTTGTTAACGGAACAGAGCGTGTAGTTGTTTCTCAGTTGGTTAGATCACCTGGTGTTTACTTCTCTGTTTCAACAAACACAACAGGAAACCTTGACGTTAAGAACAACAAGGCTCAGATCATTCCTTCACGTGGTTCATACCTAGAGTTCCTAACCGAATGGGTTAAGGATGACCGCAAGTCTGTTTCACGTTTTGGTAAGCCAATTCTTCAGGTGCAGGTTGACCGTAAGACTAAGGTTTCAGCAACAATCTTCCTAAAGGCTCTTGGTCTTTCTCGTGAAGAAATTGTTGATGCATTCTCAGATGTGAAGTCAGTTGCAACTGCAGCTAATGGTTGGGAGATCGACATCGATCTAATCAACAACACATTGGACTACGACGAGTCACGTGCATTCACAACTCCAGTCATCACTAAAGAAGATGCACTGAAGGAAATGTACCGTAAGGTTCGTGGCGAATCAGGTAACGCAGATGCTGCTGAAGCTTGGTTGAAGAGCGTTTACTTCGACAAGAAGAGATACAACCTTGCTCGCGTTGGTCGTCACAAGCTAAACCGCAAGCTAGGTGTATCAGTTGACGAGAACACCACAGTGCTAACTGTTGAAGACATCGTTGCAACTATGAAGTACCTTTTGGTATTCGACCTTGCGTTGAAGAACAAAGCGGACATCACAAGCAACATGAACTTCCCACTAAAGATGTCAGGTAAGAAAGTCGACATCAGAATCTCTGCAGATGACATCGACGACTTCCAGAACCGTCGTATCCGTTCAGTTGGAGAACTAATCCAGAACCAGGTTCGTATCGGTCTAAGCCGTATGGAACGCGTTGTTCGTGAGCGTATGTCTACTCAGGATGTTGAGGCTATTACTCCTCAGACCCTGATCAACCTGCGTCCAGTTGTTTCAGCTATCAAAGAGTTCTTTGGTGCTAGCCAGCTATCTCAGTTCATGGATCAGAACAACCCTCTTGCAGGTCTTGCTCACAAGCGTCGTCTGTCGGCCCTAGGTCCCGGCGGTATCGCAAGAGAGCGTGCACAGATGGAAGTCCGTGACGTTCACCCATCCCACTACGGTCGTATGTGTCCAGTTGAAACTCCTGAAGGTCCAAACATTGGTCTTATCGGTTCCCTAACTGCATACGCACGTATCAACGCATTCGGTTTCATTGAGACTCCATACAACAGAGTTGTAAACGGAAAAGTTTCAGGCAAGATCGATTACCTGGATGCAGCAGAAGAAGACGGCAAGGTTATTGGTGGAGCTGATGTTCCTCTAAACGCTGACAAGACTTTTGCTAACAAGAAGGTATTCGCTCGTTTCAAGGGTGACGTTGTTGAAGTTGATAACGACCAGGTTGACTACATTGACATTTCACCTCGTCAGCTAGCTTCTGTTTCAACATCACTTATTCCATTCCTAGAGCACGACGACTCAAGCCGTGCTTTGATGGGTGCGAACATGCAACGTCAAGCAGTTCCACTAATCCGTAGCGAAGCACCACTAGTTGGTACCGGTATGGAGCGTGCAGCTGCAATGGATTCACACGCTGTTCTTCTTTCAAGAAGTGCTGGTGTTGTTGAAGAGGTTGACGCTGACACAATCGTGGTTAGAGGCGATGACAACAAGCAGGAGAAATACACTCTTCGCAAGTTCGAGCGTTCAAACCAGGGAACAGCTATCAACCAGCGTGCAATTGTTTCTGTTGGTCAGAAAGTTGAAGCTGGAGAAGCTCTTGCTGATGGTCCAGCAACCGATCAGGGTGAACTAGCTCTTGGTAAGAACCTTCTAGTTGCATTCATGCCTTGGGAAGGTCACAACTTCGAAGACGCGATCATCTTGAGCCAGTCATTGGTTAAGGAAGACACTCTTTCATCCATCCACATCGAAGCTCACGAAGTTGAAGCTAGAGACACCAAGCTAGGTAAGGAAGAGATCACTGCAGATCTTCCTAACGTATCTGCGGAAGCACTTGCTCAGCTAGACGAGCGCGGAATCATTCGCGTTGGTGCTGAAGTTCGTCCAGGAGATATCTTGGTTGGAAAGGTAACACCTAAGGGTGAAACTGAGCTTTCAGCTGAAGAGCGTTTGCTTAGAGCAATCTTCAACGAGAAGAGCCGCGAAGTTCGCGACACTTCTTTGAAGGTGCCTCACGGTGAAGCTGGAACAGTTATTGCTGTTACCGTATTCGACGTTGAAGCAGGCGATGATGAAATGGCTGCTGGTGTAAACCAGAGAGTTGTTGTTCACATTGCTCAGAAGCGAAAGATCACCGAAGGTGACAAGCTTGCAGGTCGTCACGGAAACAAGGGTGTTATTTCTAAGATCCTTCCAGTTGAAGACATGCCATTCCTTGAAGATGGAACTCCGGTTGACATCATCTTGAACCCACTAGGTATTCCAGGCCGTATGAACTTCGGTCAGGTTCTAGAAACACACCTAGGTTGGATCGCGAAGCAGGGTTGGGAAATCAAGCCTGGCGCTAAGTGGGCAGAGCACCTAAGCGAGGAACTGCACTCAGCAGAGCCTGGCACTAAGGTTGCAACCCCGATCTTCGACGGTGCACACAAGGATGACATCATCGGTCTTCTAGACTCAACTCTTCCTAACCGTGATGGTCAGAAGTTGGTTGACAAGACCGGTAAGGCAAGACTGTTCGATGGTCGTTCAGGCGAGCCTTTCCCAATGCCAATCTCTGTTGGTTACATGTACATCTTGAAGCTTCACCACTTAGTGGACGACAAGATTCACGCACGTTCAACAGGTCCTTACTCAATGATCACCCAGCAACCACTTGGTGGTAAGGCTCAGTTCGGTGGACAGAGATTCGGTGAGATGGAAGTTTGGGCTCTTCAGGCTTATGGTGCAGCACACACTCTTCAAGAGTTGCTAACCATCAAGTCAGATGACATCACAGGTCGTGTAAAGACTTATGAAGCCATCGTTAAGGGTGACAACATCCAGGCTCCTGGTATTCCAGAATCCTTCCGAGTTCTTGCTAAGGAAATGCAATCCCTTGCTCTAAACGTTGAGGTTCTCAACGCAGAGGGTGCGATTGTGACTCTAAAGGATGAAGAATTCGAGCGCGACATGGCCACTGAGTCTATGGACGGCATCAACCTATCCCGTAACGAATCATTGTCTAACGACACTGACTTCACTAACTTCTAAGCGAATCTCGAGAGAAAAGAATAAATATGGACGTCGAAACATTTAGCTCCCTAAGAATTGGTCTTGCCACTTCTGATGACATTCGCTCATGGTCAAACGGTGAAGTCAAGAAGCCAGAAACAATTAATTACAGAACCCTAAAGCCTGAGAAGGATGGTCTTTTCTGTGAAAAGATCTTCGGTCCTACAAAGGACTGGGAATGTTCTTGTGGAAAGTACAAGCGCGTACGTTTCAAGGACATCGTCTGTGAGCGTTGTGGTGTTCAGGTAACAAAGTCATCTGTACGTCGTGAGCGTATGGGTCACATTGAGCTTGCTGCTCCTGTTACTCACATCTGGTACTTCAAGGGTGTTCCTAGCCGTTTGGGTTACCTACTAAACATGGCTCCTAAAGATCTAGAGAAGATCATTTACTTTGCTGCTTACCGCGTCATGGAAATTGACCAGGACAACAAGGAAATTGATTGGGCTCTAATCAAGGATGACTACACCCAGCGTGTTAAGCAGACTCTAGATTCTCGCTTTGCAGAGATGATGGAACTTGCTCAAGAGGAATATGATTTCCTAACTTCAGAAGGTCTAGCACTTCAGACCGCAGTGAAGCTATGGGAAGCTCCTGTTTGGGTTGATGCTCAATTCCACAAGTCAATTGATCAGATGATCAAGATGGAAATTGATGACCCGAAGAACTACCTTGACAAGCCTTTCACTGCGGTTATTGCAGAAGGTAAAGAAGGTGTTACTCGTGAAGCAGCTGCTCAGAAGATCGTAAACACTCGTATCAATGACTTCCGCAAGAAGACAGAGAAGATTGTTCGTGAGTATGCACGTCTAGAGCGTCCAAACTCACTTCAGAAAGAGCACCTAGCTTGGAGACAGTTCCTGTTGGCTGAAGAGGGCGACCTAATTCAGAACGACGTTCTGTTTGACTACTTCGACTACTACTACGGTGACTATGTCATCACTGAGATTGGTGCACTTGCAGTCCAGAAGGTACTAGCTGAGTTTGATCTTGCAGGTACTGCTGAAGAACTAAAGAAAGAGATTGCAGAGAACAAGGGTTCAAAGCAGACTCAGGCTATTAAGCGTTTGAAGGTTGTTTCTTCATTCCTACAGTCATCAACTCCAACAACCTCAATGGTTTTGGATGTTCTTCCAGTTCTTCCACCGGAAATTCGTCCAATGGTTCAGC
>JACCDN011120399.1_pt1 | contig 18202 bp, 16 predicted proteins | sample 7441691 | NCBI WGS metagenome assembly JACCDN01 (sample SAMN15323439, study PRJNA562643) | freshwater metagenome | isolation source: river surface water | place: USA:Blue River Watershed | collected 2017-08-16
CAGGGGGCTGAGCAAAGTAAACTAGCTTCGGCGCTAGCAAGCAACCCCTTAATGCCAGAGTCGAAGTGGGTAATGAAGTGATTGTCTGCAGAATTCTTGTAGAGTGGGGCTACAACGTTGCCTCGCCCCATTTTCTGCAATGAAGATAAAAGTTGGCCTAACGAGCCATCCTCCAAATAGACATCATCATCCATCTGCATAACGTAACTACTCTTGGCAAGAGACAACCCTACCGCTCGCTGAGCGACTTGCCCCCGCACCGATGTCGCAATAATCGTGACGTTGTCAGCTAGAGTAATCTTAACTCGGGTAATCTCTTTCTCTGGGATACAGACTAAAATCTCTTTGGGGCGAATACTGCTGCAATTAAGTCTTCGCAAGGTTCCATCCAATGAAGCGCCGCCAAGGGTTGCAATTACTACGGAAAGGTCAGGTATTTGCACACTACTTCTCATACTACGACTCGAGTCGCTCCACCCTTGTTCCTATAGCTTCAATCAGTATTTCGATATTCAGTGGAGAAAATATCTCCTTACAGTGAGCAACCATCTCCTCACTCCCGCAGGGATGGTGTAGACCCGCTTTAGTAATTTGAATCAAGTCATCTACCCTCTTGATTATCCGTCGACCACCCTCTAAGGAGAACAACGGGTCAATAGTCATTTCCTCATCGCTTGCAAGGTAAATCGGTATAACCCCCTCCTCAATCGCTCCAATGATAGCTGTACTCCCTCGGTAAATCGCCCAAGTGGCGGTTGAGGAGTCTGATTCAAGGGTTGTGCTAGCGCTAATTTCTACATTGGGCGGAAGCCTTGAAAATTGTGGGGCTAGTTTCAGTAATGTCTGATAGTTAAATGCAGGATGGAATCTCAAGACAAAGATGAGATCAGGCATTGCCACGGAGCACTCAAAGCAAAATGCCGTGAGCAATAGAGCTTCACTCTCTATACCCTCAGGCAATACAAGACATTTGTTACCAACTCGTGGTTGCTTCTCGCCGTCACTGCGGAGCAACTTTGCTTTTGGCGATCCAATCATTAAGATTTTTGCTGGCCCCCATGAACCTGAAAGTTGACGGGCTGCAACTGAGCCAGCGCTCAAAACAAAATCGGGGTCAGCCATATTACCAAGAGGGCGACTCATGGAGTGCTGCAAGCGAAATGTCGCTGAGTGCTGATACGCAAAACACTTTATCTGGGGAGAAGCGGTGCGTGCTTTCATGAAGGTAACTCGCTCCCAAGCATGCCCCTCAAATGTTGTCAATATGCAATTGGGCGAAAGCTCCGCAATCATCTCCTCCACCTGCGATGCAATCCGCAGTGTATTTAATGTCGCGGGTGCAAATGCTTCAGCTGCTGCCGCAATTCGGACAAGGCGGTCAAGGCCTATAAATTCATGACTGCTAGCCTTGAGTGATTTCGATTCCCTCAGCAAACCGCCAAGGAATCGCAACTCGGATTGAAGCATCATGGTTTTACCAAGCACATATCGCCTTACCCCTGATTTTGCCTTAAGCTCAGTTGTGAACAGCGGCCGCCTCATCGAGTGACTAATGTATAACACAGCAACACTAAAACCCCTAGCAGACAGGGCATGTGCAATCGAGCCGAAATACAGGTCATCGGACAACCCTTCCCTGTCCCTGTCCAGCATATGCGAGACAATCAGAACTTCGACCTTTTGTTTCTGCTTAAGTGTCCATCTATCCTTGACCATTGAGCAATAGACCGCCCAGTAAAGTTGCCTGATGATTTTAATTAGATAGTTAAGCGCAGTGAGTGGGCGAAGCCACAGAATCCTGGATGCACAAACTTTTTCTAAAAACACTCTCCTATAGGCCATGAGTAAAGCAGGATGCTCTCTTAGCACATGGAGCCAAGCGATTGCCAAGCGTTCCGGAGTAGCGCTGGTCTCTAAGAGAATCTGGTCACAGGCATCACAGAGTTGCCTATATTGGCCCTCATTCATAAACTCTTTAGACCCCACATTGGCACAAGGCACTAGCCCACCGACTAGGTTTTAGTCTTATAGCGGTCGTTCAATACGCCCTCGTCAATCTCTTTTGCATCAGCAAGATTATAAAGGTCTGTATTTGATAACTTCACCGCCTCTTCTGGTGGTAAGTTATGTCTGTTGGTGTACACCAGTGCGTCAGCATGGGGAAGTAACTGGTCGCATTGATCGCAGTAAGGGAAAAGATGAAAATTGCCCGACTTGTGCGCATAACGCAACAAGCGATACTTTTCCCCATTCAAAACATCGAGCACCGGTTGCTCGAAGGCGTTACCCAGAACAATTTTGTTGTTGTAGTCATAACAACAAGGAATCACTTCGCCATTCCACTGGATCTGAAGAGGACCGCTCGATGGCCGCCCACACGAGGTTTTTACCTGCACCCCTCCAGTTTGTCGGTCACGATAATCACGGCCATCGCCAAAGTTATGGGGACGCCAAATCTCAATCGCCTCAACCTTAGGCTCCCAAAACTCTCTGAAGACCGACTCATCTTTGGCATTCTCTGGCATTGTCAAATAGGATAGTTGAACCCGCGTCTTCGCACCCAACCGGTCTCTCAAAGCAAGAAAGCTGAGTAAGCCATCCCTGGTTTTTTCAAAGTCCAAGCCCTGCATAACTTTATTGTAGGTGTCTGGCCCCATGCCATAGAAGCTGACACGCATCTCATCCAGGCCGGCCTCTAAGATACCCTGCGCTCGCTTGCTATTAAGAACAGAGCCGTTTGTAATAATGTAGGTCGACAAACCTTTGCCTTTTGCATAAGCAATCTTCTCCTCAAGTCGTCGATCAAGCATTGGCTCACCGAACCCAGTAAGTACAATTTTTTTGGCACCAAGGGCCACTACCTCATCAATGCTCTTTTCGTACTTAGCCTGGTCCATAATGCCATGCTCTCGCCCATTTTCATGCTCCTCTCGAGGGCACATAATGCAGGTTGCATTGCAGTGATCTGTAACTTCGTACCTAACTTCTGCATGCAGTAGCTCGGTAATCTTAGGTTCAGCAGGCAAAGTGGCCAAAATTTCTTTGGCTACCTTTGAATCAATGCTCACACTACCATCAAGCAATAATGATATGGGCGCATATCTCATTGCAGGGTCAGCGACGCGAATGGGTATAACAATTGGGGATAAGGACATTTTTTTACCTGTTTTTCTATTTACAGTGCAACATACTATGAATTGCGTTTATTACTTTAGGTTGTTGAAGGGTGGCAATATCGTAGTACTCATCAAAGCGTGTCATTTGAGCCCCTCTTTCTTTCTCGTCAAACAAATACCGCTTAAGCTGGCATTCAATTGAATCCACATTTGTAATATTACCACTGCCACTCACTTCGCAGAGAAATGGCTGCTTCAAACCCGTCATCTGCGTAAAAACTTTACCACCACTTTCAGGAAATAAAACATTGCAGCAAGGAACACCCAAAAATGCCAACTCAATAGCCAAGGATGAAAAGTGTGTCAAGGTCAAGCTAGGCTGATAAGTCAAGATTTCGACTATGTTACAGCCCGAAACATCCACGACCTTGTTCTTGTAAGAAGAAAACAATTTCCGATATTCGCCGCTAGAATATCCGTCATCCCTGGGGTGCGCCTTAAAAAGCAGCTCAAGCCCCATGCGAGAAATATGCGGAAGCAATAGACCAAGGCTAATTAAATTAGCTTTGGTTTCTGGCTGACCTATCCACACAACGCGTCGACTGAGATTATTGATTTCAAGTCGCCTCCGTTGGTTAACTTGTAGGCGAAGTGAATCGAACCGTACAGACCCTCCCGAGATGATGGCAGTGGTGCAAAGTCCATCAGTATATTGTTGAATATGATTAGCGGCACGGGAACTCTCGACCACAAGCAAGTCCGGCATTATCTGCCGCAAATGTCGATAGTTTCCTGGCATATCTTCTATAACAATAGTCGGAAAATGCAAATCAAACGCGGCATGCAAACAGGCCCGCTCTATTTCAATTCCCCTCTCACTTGTAGAGGTTCCGAGGACCACTGCATCAGCTCGACAATCTCGAATCAACTGTGCCCAATATTCAAGGCGTTGGCAATCGTTATTCACCAACCCAATCTGAGCCAAATTTCCTAACTGCAAAGATTCCAAGGTTTGTTGAGGGCCAACATCAACTCCAACAAGCAAGAATTTTGATGTGCTGAAAATAATTTGCCGCTACCTTGGAGTCAATTGTGAAAGTTTGAAAGTACCCAAGGCTCAACCATGCAACACATCGAGGATATCTCCATCAAAGCAGAAAACTAGCGGTCGAGCCATAACTAAACTACTTTTAATTACTACTCGAGCACTTTTCTTCTCAGGGATAATCGTAAAAGCATGACAGCCGCCCGATAGCAAATTAACCTCTGAGCTTTTCACCAGGCAATTATCTGATTCACTATGAAGTAACTCACACACCACCTTCTGCTGCTTGGGCGATGTATTAACAAGAACAATCTCATACTTGCGCTCATGGCGTAACTCGAACTGAAGTCGGTACTCGCGACAAAGTAGGCTTACTCCACCCAATCGTTCAACCCCACCCTCAGACCTCCTTGCTACAGCATCCAAATTGCCGTGTACATAACTCTTTAATGGCGCCTGACGATAGCGGAATGAAATATAACCTCTTTCGGCCAAGCTACTACCAAACACTTTAATGTCATCAGGAGTTTTCTTATGCAGCACACAAAAGGTTCCCATATTGGGGTAACCTTCACCCAGCAATTCTCGTATCGACAGTACTTTTCGTTTATAAGATGGGGTGCTCACCGTTTTGTTGGCAATCTCTCGCCCCAGTTGGTCGAAGAAAATTAAATCCACTAAAACTTCAGGGGGGCCCTCCTCCATATTGCCAAACATTGAGGCCATGTCAGTCAACTCAAAATACGTCTGCCAATCATCGTCTTCGCGCCATATAAAGAGATCACTCAGCGGCGTTAATGGAATGCTTGGGAGACTTGTAAGTGGTTGACGAAAAGTCCATATGGCCCGCGCCACTCGATTTACCAACGTACTCATTCAGATGCCCTATTAAACCAAAATTGCTTCAAGTGTTTCTGGGCCAACCAGCGCTGGCCGTGAACAACTGCCGACGCAGGAGGGTGTGTATGCTCAAGACTCATGTACCGGCCATCTATTGTGCTGGATAAATACAACGGTATACCGGAAAGTTCCCGACATATAATCAACGGAAGGTCCTCGTCAGTAAAACCAACTCCATCCAAAGAAATGCATGTTATCGCGTTATTGGCAACGCGAACTCTTCGCAATAACTCGCGTGGCGCATCCGCTCTTCGTATTTCAATCTCACCCTCGCGTCGAGATGGAGATACCTCTAAGTTTACAAAAAGTAGGAGGTTTTGAACGTCTTGTTGGCATTGCAAGAAATGGCCAAAGGTCAACAATGATCCGCGAGCAGGGAATGGATCGACCTCACCTTGGTAAGAGGTCTCGGCACCCATCTTTGATGTCAACCCTAACGAGGCCCGCCAACGTGGATATACAGTTTTACTTTCTTCAGTGAGTGGCAATGTCGATGTTTGATCAGGTAGTCGCTGCTCTGTAAGCGACAAATATGCTGTTACACCTTCCGGCATATAAGTGAGAAGCTCCGATGATCTAAATCGCTGCACTTTATTTGGACAAATTTCTGATAATGTCCTATGTTGCCATACCTTTCCATCTGACCAACTTAAGTTTGCATATCGGCGCACACTTCTAACAGACTCCCAATTATTGGGTGGAAAATTATAAAGAGTTGTCCATCCTTCACAATTTGGAGCTTGTAACATTGGATAATAGGACATCGTAATCTCCGTTTTTGGTTTAACCGCGACGCACCCACCACTGATTGAATTGCCCCTCAAACCCACTGACCTGGCACTTTTTATATAAACTAAGACCAGCCTCTTCAAGTAACTGTTGGGCGCTAAGTGATTGCTCAGCGAAAGCATCATTAATTTCAAGCAGAATGCTTTTAACTTGTGTTAGTACATTGGCACCACCTGATAAGATTAGGTGTTCAGTACCGTCCACATCCATTTTAATGTACTGAGGCAGCGGAAGGCTTAATGATACGACAGCCTCGTCCATCGTCACGCCACAAATACGATACTCAAAGGAAGTAGTTATTTTTTTTCCATCTTGGCCATAAGACTCTTGAAATGTTGAGAGTGCCCCACCCCATTCAGTGTTTGTCATTCGGAAAAGATTTGCGCCTGCCTTATCTGAAAGAGCGACAGGAATAATCGTAACCTGTGCTTGCAACTGATTATTAAAGATATTGCGCGCCAGCGCCTCTAGATTGAATACTGAAGGTTCAAACGCAAACACACTACACTCTTTGTGCTTGGCGGCATAAACAGAATAGAGTCCAACGTTGGCGCCAACATCCCAAAAGATGGCATCCTTCTCAAACGACTCAATCCATTCAAGCGTCTCCGGCTCTTTTGTAGAAAATGTTTCCGCCCTGTATTGGTTAAGCCAATTAGGAACAACGAGCTTAATAATTTGCCCCCCGTGAGTGACGCGAAAAGTGGCTTGCATCAAGGCTGCAAGGAAAGCTTTATTAAAGCTTTCGCCAGTCTTGAGCTTGCTAAGGGCAAAGAAGAGTCTTGCAAACAGCTTGCCCATCAATTGCGATACATCCCTAAGAAAATGACTCATGCGCTACTCTCTACAGCCAAAAAGGGCCCAATTTACGTGAACCAAGCCGCTCATCACCCACCGCCCAGCGATTGTGGCTAGGCCTAAAAATAGCAGCGAGAAAACTGAAGATCCGATAAAGCTTTCCACATCCATTTTGAGAAAATCTTAAAAAGCGTGAGCGTCTAAGTATATATCGCTCAAGATCTGCCTTATCTTGCTCGACCCAAAACTCGCTCATTTCATCGGCGCGAATAAGTGCGAGTGCATAGTCATTGTATCCGTAAGCAGCAGTTGCCATTACAAGCGCACATAACTTTCCTTTGGCATCATCAGTAGAGTGACTATGAAGCCAAGTTCTGAGCGTTGATAGCGGTCTGAAGTAAAGAGCATCAGCAAAGATCAGCCGTCCCTTTGCGGGCCCAGCGGCATCAAGACCTGCTTTGTATCGCCAGTAGGTTCCTCGAACATCCCAAAGTTCTAACCCCAACTTTTCTCTAATATAAGCATCTACCTGACTGAAAAGAGGTTGATCGGTATATATAGAAGCAAATTCAACCTCAACCTCTAAGCCAATTAAATGCTTTTTGAAATACATCTCGCCACCCTTGAGGATTTCAAGCTCCGCGCCTTGCACATCAATCTTTGCAAAATCAGTTCCACACAAAACTCCACTTTCAGCTAATGCATTGACTGTTGTCGTCTCTAAAGGTACGTATTGTTTTTGCATGAACCGTTCCGACTCGGGAAACTGTTCTAAAAAATCATAGTTAGGTGGAAATACCGATGATGTACCGGGAGAAGCATTTACATTGAGCGATAATCTTGCAGCTGCACTCCAAAGTGCTACCTCGATCACATTGTTGGTGGCGACGGTCTCCCTCAGTAGTGCAGCCTCTTCTGCATCTGGCTCTACAAATGTTGGAGAGAGCCATTCCGATGACCACTCAGTCCATGGCCATTGAAGACCACCCCTTGCACCAATATCGAGCAAAGAAAATTTTTTATCCATTACTTTATTTGGCATATAAAATGACCATTTAAAAAAACATTAATCTAACTACTTAGACTCATTTAGATTGACTTGTTTAAGTTCACAAATCAAAGGAAAACAGTTGAAAACTAGCATTACATTGTCACTCAATAACGTTTCAGACATACTAGACTATCTTTACTTAAACTACTACTCTTCGAAAGGATATTCCTCTCAAACATCTTCTCATTGGAAAAAATTTGGAGATCTTCAAAGCCTGGAAAAAGTTGATGGTCAATATTGTCTTTCCGGCGGAGGATTTGGTGCCTTTATACCAGCTTCGGCTTTTTCTAAGATTCGCAATATCCCAACAGCACTCTACCTTCACAAAATGCTTGCCGGTTGCAATCAAGAGCACGTCAAAATCGCCAAACACATTGCCAAGAGTTCACGCCGGATTTTCTCATATGATATGGCGCGCATGCTAAAAACTATTCAACTCCTTAATGAGCATATTGGTGACTTAGACGGAAAGACTATTGCAATTATTGGTGATGGGTATGGAACTCTTGGGTCCCTAATTAAATCTATTTTTCCTGCAAGTCGGATCATTTATATTAACCTCGGAAGAACACTAGCATTTGATGCTTTCTACACCGGTCTTGTGCTCCCCAGCGTAAGTCACTCGCTATTACCTGACGCAAATATAACCAACAATAATAGTGACTTTACCTACATTGAAGCTGAGGTAGTATTTAAAAGCTCAGTTTCGGCAGATATATTTATTAATATTGCATCCATGCAAGAGATGGATCCTGACATCACTCGCAAGTACTTTGAAATGATTCGTCAGCAACATTCTGGCACTTACTTTTACTGTTGTAATCGTGTAGAAAAGGCATTGCCTGATGGAACAGTAACGCGTTTTTTTGATTATGGCTGGCAAGACGATGACACTTTATTGGTGGATGAATTATGTCCATGGCATCAAGAGGCTCCAATGAACCACCCTCCATTTAAATATCTTTTTGATGGCCCCTCACATCATCGGCTAGCTCAGTTTAAATGACCCCCCAAGAACCATTAAAAAAATTAAAGGCACGATGATTACCGTTTAACTGTCATCAATGTTTTGATGCAACTCGGCTTCGGGTGCATGCCATCATAAAACTGCTCTTCAGTACAGTTCGCCCTCGACGGATTATATGAGCCAATCACTGTCAGACCCAAACCATAAGCAAGATCTCTAATTTGTTTTTCCATTTGCAGCACAACAGGTCGCTCCTCTACAAAAATTTCGTAAAGCCCCGGATGGTACGGCACAAGGGCCAAGACAACTCGTGTATGTTGTTTGTAAAAACTTAGCATCGCTTCAAACTCAGCTTGTCTTGGCGTGCTGTACTTAAAATATTCGAGAGAGTACGTGCTTAAGGCTGCCAAGCCGCGCCTTACTTCCTCTGACGTTTTGCCATGGTAGGCAAGGTTATAGACAATAGTGCCATCAGGTTTGATTTTTTGTTTAAACCCCGGGTTGGCATCCCTTGCCTCTAGAGAGCGAATATTCAATGCTGTGTACAGCGACCTAAGCAAAGGCACATCGGCATGTCTCTCATTAACGCCGGCGTTACTAAAATGCGACAAAACTGCCAGATTATCTGATGGTTGCGTTAACTTTTGCTGAGCCATCAAATAGTCTGAGCGCAAACTCTGCCAACGATCCTGCTTGGCCTTGTCGTTGAATAACCAAGGGTCAACACCAATAATGATTTCTTGCGGAAACGACTGCGCTGAAGCCAAATGAAGCAACGCGACAAGATCCTCCAGAGAGGCCCCGCTAACTCCAAAGTTAACCACTCCTGGGCGATAGGTTTCCTCGCCAATTTGCATAATTCGTGAAGAACCTATGACAATAATGGTTGGGGGGGTACTCAGGCTCTGAATTCTTGCTTTAGCAAGTAGCCTCTCGTCCACATTGTCACTGATTACTACCTTCCCAGAGCTTAGCAGCCTTGCCATCAATGATTCGGGAGCAATCGGTGAGGGTGGCCTAAGCATAATAGCCCCTACTAGACCGACGATAACTAATATCAATGACCCAATGCCTAAAACTAACCAAACAGCCTGCCTAGGAACCCTGTTTCGATCGCGGAAAGGTGCCTCGATATATCGCCACGACACCCAAGCAAGGAAAACTGATAGAGCAATAGCGGCGAGGCTAATCGACCAAGACATACCAGCATTTACCCCTTTAACGAAGGCAAATACAGGTTGATGCCAAAGGTATAAACTGTAACTGATTAAGCCAATCATTACAAAAGCACGCTGGCTTAATATTCGGCCAACCCCTCTATGAGACTGGCTAAAAAGGATAAACAGTGACGCGCCTACAACTGGCAAAAGGGTTGCCGCCCCCGGCCATCTTGTTGAGCTTGAATAGCTAAATACTGCAATTAAAATCAGCACCATGCCCAACGCTGAGAGCAGGTCTGATGAAAACCGAGATGAAATCCTCTGTTGTAGATGTGGGCTAATGATCGCAACCAGACTACCTGCGCCAATTTCCCAGAACCTTGAGGCGGGAAGAAAAAACGCCGCAGACGGATTACTGTTGCCTAGGCGCACTGCGATCAAGAGGCTTACTGCCGATGCAATCAAAATGATGAGGAGTGCCAGTGGTCTACCTACTTTAAGGAGCAAAAGTAAGGCTGGCGGAAAAAGTAGATAGTATTGTTCCTCAACTGCCAAACTCCAAGTATGTAACAGCGGCTTTAGCTCAGCTACCTCGTCGAAGTAACTCCCATCCTTCCAAAAAAAGAAGTTTGCGTAAAACAGTGGTACGGACGTCAAACTTTTGAAATATGCTAACAACTCCGAGGGTAATAGCACGACCGGTGCCAGAATAGTAGTCACAAGAAGCATCGACAGTAGCGCCGGCATTATCCTTCGTACCCTGCGTTCATAGAAGTTAACCATCGAGAACTGACCAACACGCATTTCATTGAGGAGAAGCGTAGTAATCAAATATCCACTAATCACGAAGAAAACATCAACTCCGACAAAGCCGCCACTGAAAATCTCGAAGCCACCATGGAAGAAAACAACGGGAAGGATTGCGACCGCCCGAAGGCCGTCGATTTCACTGCGATATCTCATGTGGTCACACAACTAAAACCATAACTTAGCTGTCAATTCCAATATGGCACCGCGAAAAATTAATCATCATTTGATAGAAATGCAATGATTGCCTTTCAGCGCTAACTCAATGTTATTCAGTTCGCCCGGTTGTTTGTGAGGCCGACATTGGTCTGTAGTGTTCGCAACGATTACAAGGACTAAATTTACCCGTTTCAAAGGCATTCTTAGTGCTTTTGTTATTCTCGATTGCAGAGTAAAGCTCAGGAAGCGGACTTTTTATGAGAGATCCCAATACATATTCAAGACCGTAGTCTTGACAGCATAGCGCTACTAACCCATTTGGAAGCAGCACACCCTGATTAAGACGCTTGTATGCACAATAGTAACTTGCGCTTTCTTCCCTAATAGTCTCAGACACTTTTAACTTGAAGCTATCTGCGTTCACAGCGCCAACTCTAGTATTGAGATACTTTGCTTGGACAACCTCTTTATTGTAGCTTTCGATAGTCGAAGCAATACTCTGATGTAGTCGCTCTCCAATCAAAAACACCTCATACGGAATATTTTTAGATGTTAGCCTGTCTAGCACCAAAGAGACATATTGGGTATACCGATCATCAAATCGCCCTTTCATTAGCCCCTCATTGTCAGGAAGATGTAGAGTTATACCCTCCTTAAATAAATCGAGATTCTCTAGGAAAAAATCTTGTGACTTTTTGGGGCCCAGAAGGGTAGTGCTGATGATCTGACCGTATCCGCTGGCATGAAAGAAACTAACAATCTCAGGAAAATCTTCGCAATCGAATGGCTCAGTAAAACCCGTCCATCTTAGTTGAGTTGTGGTGGGGATATTTAATGCACAGGCTTTTGCTGTTTCTAGGGTTAAGACTTTGGGGGCTCCCGGATAGTTAAGCTTATAGTTTTTAATATAAGCATCCTGAGGGCAGTAATCGCACAACTTCCCGCATGCCGAGCGCACAGATATTTCTAGTCGATCAGTGTCTTGCTTTGAAGCAGTGAAAATATTAGTCGGCATATGTAAAAATCAATTTGTCAAATTGTTCGGTAAATTATTGAACATAAAAATCGAAGTAGTAAGCTCAAATCGGCAGAAATGAGCTTTAATATTCGGTATGTAGGAATCATATCACTTACGGAGTGATAAAGTTAATATTCGGCCATACCTCTGGCCACACTACACATTAACAGTAATCGAGATTTAATAAGACCCATGATGAGAGCTCGCTCCGACCATGTATTACTGTTAGGCCATGAGCACCAGGATCATCCCGATTTATCCAAGACATTGGATCGTAATAAGCGCTTGGCTTGCCCATTTGTTTTGCATACAGAGCTGTAGACGTAAACGGAAAGGAGAGTACTACTTGGCAAGCATCAATAAGCATTGGCGCAGCAACCCCCGCGGGGACCATGGTTACCCCCTCCTTGGCAGACAGCTTTCTAAGTAAGCTATTGTATTTCTTCACACCCCAGCGATCAATTTGACGTTTTTGCTTAATTGCCATCTGAGCAGAGATCTGGCTTAAAGCAACCTCTATATCTTCAAGAAAGCGATATTCAACATCAGGAAAGCGCCTGAGATACTCTGCGGTAGTGGATATTCCAAAATGTAAAGAGGGTCGATGTGGCTGCACATCAAACACCGCAACTGAAGTAGTAGGGATTTCTGGTAAGGCTTGATTGGTAGAAATAAAGCCAATCGGTCCGACAACTTCCACGTTCGCACTTTTAATATCTCGCTTTATCACTGTGGCCTGATATTCATCCCAAACAAGGTACTTCGGCCAGTTTGCTGCGCCCCACTCGAAACGTTGAGATGACTCCTCGCCAGGGGTGCGGATTTGCTCAGAGTTTGAATAAAAGTAACTTGTTATCTTAGATCCAAGTGAAGCTGCTTCATAGGTCCACATCGGGCGGTAGATGCTTGCTGAGTAATAAAAGAAGTATTCGGTAGCCAGTTTATCCTGGGGAATAAGCGAGACTGACTTGGCCTTAGCAGCCTCTGAAAAAACAAAGGCCGCCCACCATTTTCCCCGTAACGCAAGTAGGGCACTTAAATACGAGGTTTTTAAATGCCAACTTAGAAAGTGCCACAACTGAAGCCACCCCTCCATCAGCATAAAAGGGGGCGGCAAATAAAAGGTCGTGGGGTTATAAAACGGGGTACTTAGTACATCATGTGCAATCATTTCAAGGTGTGGATCCCGTCCATCCCAATCGCGGTACCAAGTGAGGATGTCCGTACCCGTTCCCCCAGGTACAGGTAGGTTAGAAGCCCCAAGCCCCATGAAATGGGCAAACGGCAATTTGATCTTATTCATTGGGTGGAATGAGTTTTTTATACCCAAAAAGAACAGTCTGAGTCCTGTTGCAAAACCATGCACCCAATATTTAACAACCAGAAAGCTCCAAGCCACATCCGAACTGAACTTATTTGTCTCAACCTCGTTCTTGTGTAATACCCCACGAAAATCGCTCGGCATTGAATAGGTTTGCGGCATCCCCGCTTCGAGTTGATAAAGTATTTTTTCTGTTAGCTTGCCCCCCGCTAATCTCTGAATAAGAAGTTGCCTCACCACAACCTCAGCATTTGGCTCACTCGCACCAAAAATGTGTCTTGGAGCCCAAGTTGCAGTGCCAACAAGATCTACATCAGCAAAACCTTCTCTTATGTCTCTGAACTTCTTTAAATCACCAATCTTTCTATATGCGCGCATTACCGCACGGATGCGGCTCCTCTCGAAATACTTGCAAAGCTTGACAAAACAAGGACTTTTAATCATTGATATGAGTAGGGCGATGTTACTTTTATAAATGTTTAATAGAGGTTCTAACCCAAAACTATCTGGGTTTTATTGTGCCCATGGGTTGACCGGCAACCGGAATTTGCAGATAGGTAGAATAGTTATCGCACTCACTCTGCTTATCTATAGAAGTAAAGACTCCTCCCATTTTCCACATTTGACATTCATGCCAAGAGCCTGCGAAATGAAGGAAGTGGTTCTTATATAGAGATGCCTCCACACACTCCCTTACTAGCTCAGTTCCAAGCACTTCCCGATTAAATAGAAATGGATAGTGCCATGCTGCTTCATAAATCCACAGGGCCTGAAACTGATACGGTAGCCAACTCAATTTACCCCAATTCTGGAATTCAAAGTTAACGTGTGCTTCATCGCCACCCCCTGTTATCGACTGCACCTCTCGGGTGTACTTTTCAAACCAACCCTTCATGAGTGAGCGGTGACTTTCAATATTAAAGACAAACATCCCGGCACAAAAATAATTTGCGAATGCCGGCAAACCATGAAATTCGAAGATTTGCTGGGGGCTCATGAAAAGCGTCGAATCAAGCGGGTAGTTTCTATCCCATCTGTTGTGGCGCAAAAATGCTAAGCGGCGAAGCGTAAGGTCCAGGGGTTGAGGTAAGTCATGAACCTGAGAAACGACTGCAATTGTTTCAGCGTCGTAGTCGTCAAATACGTTAGGTGCCAATGGGCTAATTAAGATATCGGTGTCGAGATAACAGACATTTGCAATCTTAAGCCCTGCGTCTGCAAGTTGATCGGCTATCAAAAGTTTTTGCCATGTTGCCTTTTTCCAAACTTCACTATCTTTCTCTAGCATTTCTTGATCAAAAACGATCAAACCAAGATCATGGCGCTCGCAATATACTTTCCATCCGGACATTGCATGTTGCTGCCATTCGGAAAGGTACTTATCCCCAATGGCAATGGTTACCAGCACATTTCCTGATGTGCCTGCGTTCATTAGAACCTTCATCACCAAACCCCCCAGCCACCGTCAACTAAAAGATTCTGCCCCGTCAAGTACGCGGACATATCAGTGGCAAGAAATGCCACCGCCCCTCGAAAATCATCCTCGGTGGCCATACGACCAAGTGGCGTCCGCGCCTCGTACCGATCAATAAATACCTGCGCCTGCCCACGAGCAATTCCACCCGGCGAAATTGCATTGACACGCACCGCGGGCGCCATGGTGGTAGCAAGCCAACGAGTTAACTGCAGCAGACCACCCTTAGATGCGCTATATGCCGCCGGATTACTCATCGAAGTATCCTTGTAGAGACCCCAATCCGGCCCATATTCGCCATAAATGGATCCAATATTGATGACGCTGCCGCGACCAGTCTCCTGCAGCAACGGGGCAAGGCCTTGGCACAAATGAAATACTGCTGTGAGATTTACTTCAAGGGCGCGGCGCCACGTTTCTATAGACTGATCAGCAAAAGGCACGCCCCACCCCTGCAGGCCTGATGTACCAATAAAGGCAGCGTTATTAATCAAAATATCAAGCTCACCTTCCTTTAGAAGGCTATCAATCAGATGATCTCTTGCTGTTTGAGATTCTAGGTCACAATTAAACACTGAAACACTCACCCCCCACTCTTTAACAACCTTCTCAGCAAGCCCGGCAAGAGGTATTTCGCTTCGGTCTAGTAGTATTAAATTTGCCCCGAGTTCTGCAAGTGTTGACGCCATCACGCGCCCCAAGCCACCGGCTGCACCTGTGATTAGTGCTCGCCGACCATTAAGCTTCATAAGTTCGTTAAGCGTTGTCATGGTCAATCCCCTTAATCAAGCATTCGGCAATCTGGAAATCCAAAAGCGTATCAATATCAATTGAGCGCTCGACAGGAACATTAACTGCTCGCACACAGCCCTCAAAGACTGTATTGTGGCTCATTACATAATCGGGGCGAACTACATAAGCCACTGTGGTCATATCGTATACAGATGGAGCATCTTGTCGTCTTGATACTCTCATGTTTGAGGGAATAACAAGCCCAACTGTGCCGTCTGGATTCTCTTTGACCATATTAAAATAAGGGCTTCGGTGGGCTTCCGTAACAGTGATAACTGTATCCACACCACCTTTGGCAAACTCATCTAGGCAGCGTTGAATATCGTTAGTAGAACGAAGTGGAGCTGTGGCGGGCAAAGACAGCATAACCTCCGGCAAAGCACCTTCGTTTTCGTTCAACCAACTCAATGCATGTCGCCAGGCTAGCCATTCTGGGCTGTCGTCAAGTGCCAACTCCTGAGGGCGCATAAAAGGAACCTGAGCGCCATACTCCCGTGCTACGGCTGCAATCCTGGGGCAATCGGTTGAGACAATAACGCGACTCACATCCCTGAGAGACAAAGCCGCTTCGATTGACCAAGCGATGAGGGGCTTCCCCCCTAAGGGCCTTATGTTTTTTCCGGGTAAACCCTTGGAACCACCACGAGCGAAAATGAAGGCAACTATATTCATACTACCTCCTTTTTTTCAGAGGAATAGCGTCATTAGCGGCTGCCGAGCGGCGGGCTGCCTCAATAATACTCAAAACGGCAAGCCCATCCTCACCACTGATCAAGGGGGTATGTCCGTCACGAATGCAGGCGAGAAAGTGTTCCCATTCCAGCGTGTAACTTTCATCGCGCTCTGGTGGCCGAGAAAAAACTGGTGCCCAAGCCACGCCGCCCGCAGGAAAGAAGTCGATTACTCCCGTCAGGCCATTCCATCTCAGACTGCCTTGCTCGCCAATGGCAAGGCATTGGCGATTTGCGTCATGACGCACGAAATCCATGCTGAGATTAGTAATTAATTTACGACCATCGCCGTCTGGTGCAAAACCGAGAATCAGGTGAGCAGTATCTTCAACATCAATCTCTAGGTCACTTTGCCGACTAAGACTTGCTTTTACCCACGCTACCTCACCGAAAATCCAACGGAGATAGTCGATTTCATGACTCAGTTCAAGCAAAACGCCGCCACCGAGACCTCTCGAAGCAGATACGCCACGCCGATAATCAGCCCCAGGACGCCAAGATAATAGGTTCTGACCGATTTCGCAGCGCACTGAGATTACCCTGCCGATGCACCCCGACTGAATCTGCCTACGATACTCCCTAAGAGACGAGACGAAGCGAAGATTATAGGCAGTCATAAGCACTAGCTTGCGCGCAGCGCAAGTGGTCAATAGATTCTCCAAGCCATACAGCGTCCCGGCAATCGGTTTTTCCACAAGAAGATGTACCCCGGCCTCAGCTAGTGGTTGTGCCGTCGGAACATGAAATGTTGACGGATTGCAAATGACGGCCGCCTGAGGTGCGAAGGCAATTGCATCACTCAGATCACTCATGCAGCCATCAGCATATTCTGGTGTAGATTCACAAGGTTGGTGGCGCAACACGCGGATATCAGTCTCCGGTAGTAGAGCACGAGCAATGCGTAGATGGCGCTGACCTATACTGCCATAGCCGACAACTAAAAGTCGCGTGATCATCCTAGTCCGCACCAACCTTAACTAAGCTGGATAATCGGGATATATCCCAATCAGCTAAGACAATGCCAGTGTCCTTAATCGCCTGGCGCGCCTTAGATAGTCCATCCCCAACAAAGTTGAACAAGTGTGCCGTTGCAACTGCATCAATTCGCTCTTGCTCCAGCCCTTTTGTAAGGTGCGAGGCATTTCCTACGCCGCCAACAAATATCACTGGTTTTGCGACATCCGCAGGAAGTTCCTCTAGTAAATCCATATCCAGCCCTTGGCCGGTTCCATCTCGGTCTATGGAGTTGAGGTACAGCTCCCCGACAGGGAGTTGAAGCACTTTAGTCAGCCAATTGCGGGCAGTTCCCGGCAATATCTTTGAGCCATTGCGTAAGAAAACCTGCCAATCCGAGTCAGCGGCCCGCTTTACATCGATTGATGCAACCACGCATTGCTGCCCAAACTCTCGTGCAATGGCCTCCACTAGATTTGGATTTTCATACAAGGCCGAATTTAATATCACCTTATCAGCTCCCACCCTCAACAAGCGACGTGCATCCTCAACATCACCTATTCCACCTCCCGCGGTTATAGGCACAAAGCAACCTTGACTTAATGCAGACAGGGTATTACTGAACTGTTCCCGATTTCGCTCTCCACGACTCACATCTAGCACGATGAGTTCATCGATTGAAAAGGAAATTTTTGAAAAATTAAAATGCTTCTGCAACCAGTCGATGTCGCCAACCTTCTGAAGTCGAAAATTCCTGCTCAACACAAAGTGGCCTTGGTTGTATAGCAGTGTAAAGATAAGGCGCTTTTTGAGCATAAATTATTGCAGCAGAAAGTTTCGCAAGAGCCAAAGGCCGTTTGTTTGGCTTTTCTCAGGATGGAACTGCGTTGCATAGATATTCTCATGCTCGTAAGCGGCCATGAACTCGGCTCCATACTCGCATTTCGCAACCAGGCCCGGCAACTCGGTGGACGCCAGCATGCGAAATGAATGAACGAAATAAAAGTCGGCCTCAGATGGCAGCCCGGCAAACAGCCGCGAACCCGGTTTGTGCGCCACAAGATTAAATCCTATGTGCGGGATCTTTCTTGCTCCAACTTCTGCGCCATCAAACCTATCC
>JACCDN010492192.1_pt1 | contig 18191 bp, 22 predicted proteins | sample 7441691 | NCBI WGS metagenome assembly JACCDN01 (sample SAMN15323439, study PRJNA562643) | freshwater metagenome | isolation source: river surface water | place: USA:Blue River Watershed | collected 2017-08-16
CTGTCCGGAATTCGACTGAAGATATTCCTCTTCAATCCAGAACGCTGAGTCCCCAGGATCATATGCTGCTCGACCTCTTCGCTGGCTTAACCCCCAAGCAACGGGCCGAAGAAATACGCAGACTTGTGGAAGCAAAAGAACACAATGATGCCCTTAAAGAAGAGTTAGCTAGACAATCCGCCTAAAACACTAGCTTTGCTATTGTTTTATTCGTTTTACGATGTTAATGTGCCCACATCTATGGTGATGTGCACGTCTAGTTAACCTAGACGTCCATCACTCGGCTTCGAAGAGGTGGACACGTGACTAAAAACATCGTTCTGACAAAAGATGAAGTTGAGGCGCTCACAGGCCGACATCGCAAGGATGCCCAGATAAAGGCTTTGCGGTTCATGGGGATTGAGCATCGAGTTCGCCCTGATGGCACCGTTGCTGTCCTGAAAGCACATATCGACCAGATTCTTGGAGCGACCAGTCCGGCTGCACGGCAGCGGAACACCCGAAGTGAACCAAACTGGGCTGCGCTAGATGCCTAAGAAGCGGCGGCCTGAAAATAAAGGTTTGCCTGCAAGGTGGACTTTTCGTTTCAATGCGTATTACTACCGCCCTAGACCCAGTGAACTTAACGTATGGGATAACAAGCATTTTTTCTGGCTTGGTAAAACACTTGGCGAGGCCTACAAAACATGGGGTGAAAGAGCTGAGCGCAATGCAGACGTCAAAACAGTTCAAGAACTATTCGACGAATATGCAAGCAGAGTCATACCCCAGAAAAAACCAAAGACACAGGCGGCCAACCAAATCGCACTTGTTCCCCTAGCATCTGTATTCGGTGATCTGGAACTGAACAAGATTCTTCCGCCAATGATCTATCAATACGTCGAGAAACGAAGCTTAAAAACACGGAATGCTTCCGGAAGACTTGTTGGGGGAAGAGTTGCAGCGCTTAGAGAAATTGAAGTTCTCAGCCATGCTTTTACGAAGGCTGTGGAATGGGGATACATAGGTCGCCACCCTTTCAAGGGGGAGATCCGACTTAAAGGGACGAAACCAAGAGACAGGTATGTTGAGGATTGGGAAATAATCGAATGCCTGTCGATAACTCCGTTCCGGAAAAGAGGAAGCGTCCTCGCGATCCAGTCATACATCCGGATAAAACTATTAACCGGCATGTCTCAGTATGATCTTCTTAGCCTTCAGGATGTCGACTTGCGTGAAGATGGTATCCACATCCAGCGAAACAAGACCAAAGATTCCAGTGGCAAGAGAACGATCTACGAATGGTCTGATCTGTTGAAAACTGCTGTTGAAAATGCAAAATCAGCAAAGCCAGCTGAGTCTTCTTATCTTTTCTGTAACAAATTCGGGAAGTGCTACATAAACCCGAAAACAGATGAAGCACCCGGGTGGAAGACCATGTGGCAAAACTTTATGAAACGGGTGATGTCTGAAACCGAGGTCAAATCGCATTTCACTCAACACGACCTGAGAGCGAAATGTGCTTCGGACGCCGATACACTAGATCATGCAAGAGCGCTTCTTTCACATGCCGATATCAGAACGACAGAACGCGTATACCGCCGAAAACCTGAACGCGTTAAACCCTTAAATACTGAAATCTATGAGAGAGGTGCTGATCTATGAGAGAAAAGAAAAGGCCTCCATTGCTGGAGGCCTTGAATTCTGGCGCGCTCGGAGAGATTCGAACTCCCTACCCCTTGGTTCGTAGACAAACGCCACAACACTAATTTGTCCAATAAATTCAGCAAGTTATAATTTCATTTTGTCTGATTCGATAATGCCCTGCAACATTGTATCTATATGATTTTGTTGAACAAAAAATTTGCTAATCAGACACAATTTTGGCGACATTTAAGCCCTTCCACGGTGACGTTTTCTCGATTCCTGATCGAGCTCCCAGTCTTCGCGGCACTCGGCATCGCACCATCGTTTTCCTTGTCCGAGCTCGGCATTGCACCAAAGGCAATGGCCAGTGGCCTATACCGATGGTGCTGACTTTCTAGCACTGCTGATGGCTAAGTCGCGTTCAAGTTGTTCGCGCTCGCTGGCGCGATCAAAAATATCAGTCATGGCGCACCCCATCAATCACGGCATAACAGGCAATTAGCCCTGCTCTTATTTCGTCTGCTCTGGCAGCTTCCCCGACAAGAAAACCTGCATCTGATCTTGAAAGCTCGGCCCCGGTTGCACCCGAGCAGCTATGGCCGGAAACTGTGGGCAGGTTGCCGGTACGCTCGGGGCGGTTCCGCAAGCCGGCAAGATCAGCCCTAAGGCGATTATTGATAGCAGCCTGATCGGCGGCTTGTTGACGTATGGCAGCATTGGCTTTCTCCTGGTTTTCGCGCTCGATGCTGAGCGCTTGTTGAACAGCGGCGGCTTTGTCGGCGTTGATCCGACTTAGCCAATAGGTATTTTTTGCGCTACTACCCCAGGCGTATCCGCCAAACAGCAGAGCGATCGCAGCAGCAAGGGCGCCAAGCAGCACCCACGGATTAAGGGTTGGCATGGTTGTCTCCCAGGCAAATGGCCATTTCAGCTTTACGGCGTTTGGTCAGGCCGGGCAGCGGCAACATGGATCCACCGACATTGGCTTTGTTCCACTTCGGCAGCTCCTGGCATGCCTCGGGCAATCGGCCTTGCTTTAGCAGTCGAGCGGCAGTTGATTTGCTGGTGTCGCAGGCAATACGCGGTCCGATGTTGTAAACCGCATCACCAAAGGCAGCCAGCACACGATCAGGCAAGCCCGGAACACAACGATCGACAGTGCGTATGGCATCGAGCATGTCGTCATCAAGCCGGGCTCGACACTCTTCCAGGCTGTATTTCTTGCCTTTTTGCACCTGTGTCGTCGAACCGTAGCAAACAGTGAGGATTCCAGGGGGGTCATAGTAGGCATATTGGCGTAGCCCTTCTGCCGGAATGGCAATTGCAGTTGCGATAGCCGCTGCGGCTTTCCAGCGCTTGATGCGGTCCGAGGTGCTTTCCATCAGATGCCCTTTTGCGCAACAAGGCGGGCCACAAATGCTGCAGAGACTGCGGCAAATGACAGAACAGCAAAGAGGTTGCGCGGTATTTGGTCAGCGAATAGCGGCAGGACGATTTCGCAGCCTGAAAGCAGGCCTGCCAGAATAATGAAACGCAGGCTCCAGGATCGGCGCATGATCTCGCGCCAATTATCGTAGAGCCTCATGAGTGCATCCCCAGTTTTGCCTTGATGCCTTCATAGAGTGCCCAGCCAAGGCCCATGAAAAACATGGCGACCAGGGCAAGCTGGCCATGGTCGGCCATCTTGCGCATGCGCTTACCGAATCGCAGATCCTGACGAAACTCCTCAACAGACTCCGGATCGTTGATATCAACGCCCAAAATGGCAAAAGTTTTCTTAACAGCGCGCTCGACCGACTGCTCGATCACCTGTTTCATGATGGCTTCCTCGTCAGGGCATGATTCGTGCCCGTGGCGCTGGTGTTGATTGTTTCCCATGCCCTGACCTTGACCTTTCTCTTTTAGCGCGTCAGATATTGATTGTGTAAGTCGATTTCGTGCGTTCATTTCCATGCCACCCATGCGCCCCCTTTTTTATGCTGATTGCGCTCAACCAGAACCGGGGCAGTAAACGTAATCCCAAGTTTCGGGTGCGTAATCCATAACGCCTGGCGGGGTGGCTCAAACGGAAAATTGTTTTGATTGGCGTATTCGTCGTAGCCCTTGAGGCTGCCATTGACGATAAGGCGCTGCAGCTGGATCAGCTGGTGCCAGTGACCGACCAGCATCGTGTCGTATTCCAGATCGATCTGGGCGTTACGGCTGCGCTTTTTGTGATCGCCACGGATGATAGGACCCAGGGCGCCGATCATGCCGTCACCACCCCGGAATTGATCGCCATGGGTCAGCAGATAGCGATGACCAAAAATCGAGTAATAAGCATCCGGCCCATCAGGAATCAGGAATCTGACGCGCTTATCCGATTCAAAATGCTTCGCCAGGAATTGATAGAGTAGCCAGTCAAAACTGGTGTAGTTTCGACCCTTGGCGCGAATCTTGTGCGTATTGCGGCCGTGATTACCCGTCACGCATGGCACAAAGACATTGCCAAATTCGTCAGCCAGCCGCTCGATGCACCAGATCAGCACGCCCCAGAGATCAATGACAGTTGGCATGATCTCAGTTTCGTTGGTTGCCACCAGCTCCTCATGGATATCACCGGACACCATATCGCCACCCAGGGCAAACACAATGCCCGGATATTTCATGGTGCCCAGGTGTTTTTTGCACAGACTAACCGTGCGCACAATCATTTCCCGGGCACGGTCCTGCGCAATGCCCATGTCGTACTCATTGACGCCACCGATCTGCCGGGCATTGACCACCTCGCCCCAGTGCCGATCGCTGGCAAAGAGTGTCGGCACACCGATATCGTTGCTGGCCGACTTACGCTCATTGTTGAGCCACGAAGGCACATCAGGTGTTTGTTCTGCCAGGCCAATGATCTTGCGTTTCACGTACTCATCAGAGATCGTTTCACGCTGAGCGCTCGATACCTGGCTTTCCAGCTTGCGGATTTTGTCTTTGAGCATCGTCAGCTCATCGACCGGTTCTGCAAGATCGGCAGCGATTGATGGCGTTAACCCATAGGTTAAAGCCGCACGGTAGCGGTTTCTAAATGTGCTAGAAGGCAGGCCAACAGCTCGGGCAGCGCCTTCAATTGACCCGTACTTTGTATGGGCGTCTAACGCAGCCTGAGCAGCGGATTTCGAGATCGGTGGAGCAGCCATAAGTTCCTCCTGAAAACCTCTCGGCTTTCAGTTGCGGCCTCTCCACCAAGGCCAGATATCTGTAGAGCCCCGTCATTGCGGGGCGATTTCTTACAGACCTAATGCAGCGCGTTGTTCACGACCCCAGGCGCGGCAATCCTCGGCGTACGCATTGTAGGCCTCAAACTCTGCGCTCGGTGCGGTACGGATCAGCTTGATTTCGTCACCCATCGAATACTGCTCGGCAATCTTTTCAGAGACCTTCTGACGAATCAGGCGCACATGCGGGCTGGCCGCCGAGATTTGATTTTTGAGTTCAGGCGTCAGCTGGATCTCACGAACAGAGATTTCTTGAGGCTGGGTTGGCAGCTCGTGACCAGCTGGGATCGAAACATAGGTTTCGCCGTCGATAGTCGCCAGCTCGGTGCCGATACGTTGATGGTTTTCATCCTCTGGCAGACGGATTTCAACCGTGCGCACAGCGTCGATAAACTTGCGGTAAGCGTAAATAGAGGTCATGGTTATTACTCCAAAGGGTGGTGATTAAAGACCTTAGGCTGTGCGTACGACGCGCATGCCCGAGGATAGAGGCCAGACTGTCCAGCTTGCCGGCATTGGCAGCGCGACGAAATTTGAACAGGCTGTGCTTTCTGATAAATCGGCGTGTCGCCCAGGTGCGATAACCGACAAAATTGATGCCCCGGCGGACTGGCGCAATCGTGTATTTCGATAGCTCAAGACCGAGGCCCGTGATAAATGCTTTAATGCGTTCCAGGTATTCCAGGCACTGATCCCGACTAACGCCGAAGATAATGAAATCGTCCACGTAGCGGCAGTACCGTGCCGCCTTGATTTCCCGCTTGATAAAGTGATCCAGCGGGTTTAGGTAGATCAGCGCATAGGTCTGGCTGAGCAGGTTGCCAATCGGGATACCGACTGGCTCGCCATAATCGGCAAACAGCATCATCACATCGACCAGCCGGGCATCCTTTATCCGACGCTCGATCTGGGTGCGCAGAATGGCGCGGTTGATTCGGTAAAAAAACTTCCGAATATCTAGCTTGATCGTGTAGCTTCCCGGTGGCGATTGGCGCAGCGCCTGCTGCGCATAATCAGCCGCCTTGTGCGTGCCCTTGCCAATCCGGCAGGCAAACGACTGATCAATAAACGTGGCGTTAAAGATCGGGTAAACAATGCGGTAAATCGCATGCTGCACTACCAGGTCGCAGAATGACGGCGCGTAGATCTGGCGGGCTTTGGGCTCATAAACCACAAATGTGTAGTAAGGCTGCGGCCGGTAGGTGCCGGCATGCAGTTTTTCATGCAGCAGATCGAGGTTACGCGCTAGGCGACGCTCGAAGTTGAAACAAGCGCGTTTTTTGTGTTTTGACCGGCTGGCATCCAGATAAGCCAGGTACAGATTCTCCCGGCTGAATGCCTGCTCAAACAAGTAGCCGTAGCGTTTCATGAAACCACCGCCTGACGTTCGACACAGCTTGTGGCTGCGCTACCAGAAACGCGACGAAACGCCGATTTCGCACCGAAGTGCCGGAAAACGTCTCCCTTTGTTCCACCATACCGTTGCCGGTTGCGAGGAGAAACAGAGTCGGAGCGGAACCCAATGTTGTTGTTCGAGTTCGTGCGCGAATTGTTGAGATTGAGCGCCCAAACGCCAGCATTGGAAGAGTTGTTCCAGTTGCCGCCCGAGATCGGAGCCATATTAAGACGCCTCCCGTTGTTGCTCTTGCTGGCGCTCGAAGGCAATCCAGCCACCGACCATTCGGCCAAGCTCATCGATCAGTCGGCTGATTGCCAGATACCGGTGCGCCGCCATTTTGGCAGGCACTGTCTGGGCAGTTTGTCCATCCTTAAACTCGAAGTAACCCAGCGAATTCGCAAGATTGACAAACATGCGCCATTGCTCATGCCGAATGTCCAGATTCGTAAGCGTCGTTTTCTTGTGGTAGCGCTTCTGCCCTTCCACAATCAGCCCATAAACCTCATACATGCACTGCCGGATTTGCTGGGCGAGCGCGTACTTCTCAAACTTCGGGAAGTGATTGAGGTAGATATTCATGAGCTTGGCTGTCTCAACGAATTTGGTATTCAGTTCGGCTTCAGAGTGTTGACCCATGGCTGTCGGGGCACGGCTTTCGCCGGCCCCTTACAAAGTTACAAATACAAGGCGGAGCGGACCCCAAAGCTGCCGCTCGAGGTCGTGCGCGACTCGCTGAGAGTGAGCGCCCAAACGCCAGCAAGGGAAGAGTCGCCCCAGGTGCCGCCCGAGAACGGAGCCATTTCGTTGGTTCGTGCATCATAGAAATAATCGTTGCCGAACAGGTTGCTACCGCCAACCCCACCAGCCAGAGGCACACCAGCACCGGTCGTATTCCAGGCGTTACCGCTAGTCGCTTCAGAAAGCACCTGGTTAGCGCTGCCGAATACCTTGTTGGCCGAAGCAGCGGTCAGCGAAGCGTAGGTCGTGCCCAGATCGTCGTAGTTGGTCGACAGGCCGGTTGCGCCAAACAGATCGGTTGCCACGCTATTGCCGCCGGTCATGTTTTTCATGGCCTTGGAGGTTTTCAGCACGAAATAGTTGCTACCGTTTGAACCGAGGCCTGGGGTGTATTCCCAGACGATACCGTTCAGGTCGGCAACGCCGCTGTTTTGACCGTTGTGCGTCGTTCGGGCAAACAGGTTGGCCGAGCCAGTGCGGCCGCAGTTGTATGTGCCATTGCCATCGTCGACAAAGAGGATTGCCGAGTCATTGGCATCGCCCAAAGCGTTGTTATTGCAACCCTTCGGGAAGTTTTTAACACCGGCGGCGTCATACCAGGCGCAATATGTGACAGCCGTTGCCGCTTGACCGTGTGCCGTTGCCAGCATGGCCAGCGCCGAGAAAATAAACCGGCTGGAGGCAAAGAAGTTGCTACCGCGAGTCTTGGCTGCAGCAATCGAGCCGCCCAGGTTATTGGCCGGGGCGCCAGTCAGGGCCGAGTAAACAGCCGTCGACAGGGAGCCGCGCTGGCCAGAGGTCAGCACGATGCCGTTTTTAAGGCTAGAGGCAATGCCGCTGTTATTCGATACCAGGTACTTGTCGACAAAGAAGCCCGGCTGAATGGCGCCGCCATCGTAGAAAGCGCGATGCAGGGCATAGCCGGCTGCGTTTGCTGCAGCAACGTCGGTATAAGCCGAGAAAGGCTTGATATCAAAGCGGTTAAGTGCCAGGCCATTGGCGCCCGTGCCGACTTTGTAAAAGAAGGCCGGCACCCAGACCATCACCGAGCCATCAGAATACTGGTAATTGCCGTAGTTATCCGACAGCGGATCGGTATAGCCAAACATGGCACCCATGCCGGCAGGCAGTTGCCCTGGGCAGATACCAACGCCAAAGCCGGGCTGGCCAGCGATGCCGATGTTATTGACCGTACCGGCGGCACCCGTGCCAACCGTCAGGCCATTCGGAAAGTTGACCGGCTGGCCATCCTTACCGTAAATGTTGCGAAGAGTGAGGTTACTCATGTTGTTGCTCCTTTAAGCGATGGTCCAATTGGCGTTTTCTTCGATAACCACGTCCACGCCTTCACCGAGCACCAGGGGGCCAACCGAAACAGCGTTATAGCCGGTCGGAATGGTCTGGTCCTCACTGATCGTGGTCGGATTCATGCGAAATGCCGGGTTAAGGTCAGGATTGGCAGCCAGAGCTGCGTTCCATGCAGCTTGCGCTGCACTGGCTGCTGCCTGGGCGGCGATCTTGTCAGCTTCGGTATCGTCGCGTGCGGCTTGCAGTTCGGCTGGAGTAGCGGCACCAAGCGTGGCCAAGGCCGTTGTCTTGAGGCCGTCTGCTCCGAATAGATCCGCCAGGTAAGTGCGTAAGGCGGTTAATGCAGTTTTGAATTGCCCTTCCGTAACGGATGAGCCCGTAAAGTCAGTGCTGGGTGGTAATGCAGGCATATCAGTACCCCTGAATAGTGGCGTCTACCTTGCCAGCGGTAGGGTTGCCATTGATATCGAAGCACTTAACGAGCGGCCCCGAGGTGCTCTTATCCATGACGCGAGCAGTACGCGCCGAACCGCCGTCATCCTGAACAGTTAGGTTGACGTTGAGAATGGCGTAATAGCTCTTTGTCAGCGGTAAACGGGTGCCCGACGCAGAAATCGCCTTGTCATCGACGGTCTCCATAATGTCCGGCACATCCAGATTGACGATCAGATTGCGAATCCGACCTTGCGTATGGGAGAAATTAGTTCGAACGCGGATCTCATAATCGCCCGTTTCGGCAGTAATACCGCCAAGCCATGGCATATACCCCGGCGCGTTATTGCGCATGGGCGCATAGTCATCGCCAGACCACATCAGCGTGGCTGTAGCGCCCCACATAGTTTGACCGTCGGCTGTGCCCTTGCGGTAATCAATACTCCAGGATTCCGCAGCGATATCCTGCGTAATCGTCATCTTTGACCCCGATTCGGCGGCGGCAATCGTCACCGGGGCGCGATATGTCATCGCAGCGTAATAGGTCAGATCCCACATATCATCGCCATCTGTTGACCAGAATGGCGTATTGAAATTCGGGTTCCAGATGCTCTCGGTCGAGTTGGCTACCAGGTCGCCACCGGTTACCGTACCGGCACCGATTTTTCCGGGAAAACCGAGAAATTCCATATTGCGCGTGGCGATGACGTTATCCACCACCGGATCACCCAGATTGATCGTCAGATAGGCCGGCGTTGCAGACTCGTTGCCAGACGTATCGACCGCTTTGATCATGATCGTAGAAGCGCCTGCGCCGACATTGGGCATCGTCCATGGCGAGTCAGTAATTAAGCCAGTGTGCAGCGGCTGCCCGTTGTGCCATGCGCCAGCTGAGCCAGCGGCCCACTTGATACGGTATCCGGCAACGTCGAGATCAGATACATCACCCCATGACAGCAAATTGCCGTCAGCGTTAAACCAGGGCACATCTTCGGGCGGCAGCGTCAGCCCATAGATCTGTTGCTCTTTGAACACCATGGTGCCGGCACGGGTTGTCGAAATTGGCACGGCTTCAACTCGCAGCAAACCAGGTCCAGGTACAACAAATGATGCAGATTCACCATAGGCCATCAATACCTGACGCGGCCCGTTATTCATCTGCCAGGTAATACGTGTCCGTTCAACGCCTTGATTCAGATTCCACTTGGCAGTTACTTCAGCCTGTACGCCAACGGCTGTTTTTACCAGGTGCTCAGAAATTGCCAGATTGCTGACTTGTGGCACCGCATTGGGCAGTAATGTCGAGTTACCTGCCTCGCTCCAGCTGCCATCCCAGGCCGCATAAAACTGTGGGTCCTCGTCCGTGGCAACGATCTTCACTCGAGATTCGCTGACCGGCTGAATCGATAGAATCTTGACCTTTTTGCCGGGCGTGGCCAGTGGCGAGAAAAACCACATATGATCCATCGGCAGCCGGCCATTGTGCATATTCGGCGTCGACGTCAGTTCAACGACATGCTGATCGCCGCTGTCAGCCTTGACGCGGTAGGTCGTCATCGTGCCGTCCGGCCGCTTGATCATCAGGTAATCCAGCGCCCCATTGCGCGGCACAGTGCGATCCAGCGTCAGCGTATTGCCAACCTGCTCCACAATGCGGCCTGAATAACCCCACTGCGTCAGATCGTGACTCAGCAACACGACATCACCACGCTGGACGGTTAGGCCTTCAAAATCGGCATCCCAGCTGATCCGGCGCTTCCGGTATTTCTGCTGGGCGGCAAGATAATTGGCAAACTTGCCGGCCATACGGGCACTGGTGCAACCGTACAGATCCACCGTACTGGCCCGGACCGGGTTTGCAATGCCTGGCACCGTTACCCGCACCTCATCCTGAATCCAGTCTTTATCCGGGTTGGTAAACCGGACAATGATCTCCTCGGCCAGCTGCTCGGTGATGTAATTCACCTCAAAACTGCCCTTGATGATATTGCTCATGCCAAACGCGCCAACCGGCGTAGCATTGCGGCTATCCCATACAGCACCTAGCTTGCCAGATGCCCAGGTGGGCGAACCAAACCCGCACCGGGCAATAGCTGTCAGCATATCCGCTGCCGTCCGGTCATCATCCAGCACTGCATTAAAGGTTAGCCCCTCAACTGCGCAGAAATTTGCCCAGGCATTCAGCGCAGCCAGATCGATCTGGCTATCAGGCATACCGAGGCCATAGGTCAGCTTGCCAGCGCCGTCATAGCGGCCAATAGCAAAATCCATAAACCAGTGCGCGGGGTTGCTAGTCGGTCCCCACTGCCACGCCCCATTCCAGTAGCGCGCATTGGCAGTGGCCATAACTGACATCTGCTGCACAACACCGCTCAGCTGCTCAGAGGCGCGGATTGTTAGCCCTAGTCGATTCTGCCCAACATAATTAGCGGTATCAGCCTGGTAGCTACGCAGTGTGGACCAGTTGGTCTTATTCTGCAGACGTGCATCGCTGCTATCACCCGTATCGCGGATAACACGCACATCATAAGTGCCTGTTGGGACGTCAATAAAAAGCGTAGCGCGTTTTGGAGACTGGCTAGCACCAGAAATGGTTACTGTGCCACCACTGACGCCAACGCCGTTGCCATAGACAGCAACGGATGCAGGTGATATCCAAACTGATGAGCTTGTCGATTTATATTGAATGCGCAATTGAACACTGGTGCCATCGAGGCCGCCAGAATTATTGGCGTAATACATCGTGCCTTCGAGGTCGATCCCAATACGATAGGTATTAGGTGAAGTCGATCGGTAAATCCACCCTGCCGAATTAAGCAACTCAGCACCGGCAACAGAATCGACATTGCCAGGGAATGCGTTAATCCGACCATTCTGGTCCGGGGAGTGCCAGGCATATTCCTGATAAGAGCTCAGTGGCGTGGTGCCGATTTTCCAGTCAGAGAATGAGGCGTTTGAAAGGCCAAGGTGGAAAATCTGGTAAAGATATTGATCCTCACCGTGGTATTCCGTGTACGGCTTTGCCCCGGCGTCCGGGAAAAACCGATGTGCACCCATAATGACCGGCATGGATTCATACGGCCGCATGCGGTTACTGCCGCCGGATAGGCTATAGGTCGGTGAGCCCTGGCTGTATTGGCCGGTCTGGCTCGACATGCTGGTGCTGGGGATCTGCGCAGCAAATACTGCATTAACAATCATTGCACCGGCAATGCCGATTACAGCTGCCGCAGCGGCTGCACCAAAAGTTCCTGCAGCAAATGAAGCGCCAAGATATGGAGCTAAAGCGCCGCCTGATACAACGGTTGCAACAACCACAATGGCCACCAATGCAACAACCTGTAATACATTCGATCCACCGCCGCCGCCACCGCCGCCCTGCACCGTGGCTTTAACATTCAAAATCTGGTGGTGCGCCGGGCAAACGGTATCCCATTCTTCAACTGTCAGCAGCCGGTCATCAAGCATCACCAGAATCGGCTGATGCGGATCAATGGCCGATGCCTTCAGAACATCGCGCACCGTAGCGCCCGGTCGAATCGCGCAAATCGTATCGGTACGACCAACTAAAGGCGAGATCGGGTGGGGGTGCCAAATCAGATTGATCGAATTAGCAACCTCAGTGCGCACGGGCGTCATCATTTCCATGCGTAGTACCCTTCAACGCTTAAAAGCACACGGCCAAGTTCGCGGATCCGGTGCAGCACAACATGACCGGCGTTCTCCATCGCATGCAAAACGCATGGCTCACCGCCGATCACTGTATAAACACCGATATGGCTCGGTCGGCCACGGCAAACCATCAGCACGGCGTCCCCTTCTTTTGGGGTCTCTGTTAGTTCGCCATAGGCAGATACCAGGTCAGCCATTTGGCCGGCGCGGCCAAGCCGGGATGCAGCGCGCTGAATTTCGATATCGCTGGGCACCGGCAACCGGAATACCTCACGGCGCACCTGGGCAAGCAGCCGAGCGCAATCGGCGCTGTCGGCTTCGTAGGGCTGGCCAATATATTGTTCAGTCCAGTGATTCATGGTTAGAACAGCCCGGGTGAGTTATCCGGCCGGTATTGACGCTTGATGGCCGAAGTAGAAAAAAAGTTTTCAAAGCCAAGGTCAGCAGAGATTTCCTGCATGTTGGCAACCACATTGAACATGCTGAATGTCTGATCAAATTCGATCAGATCCGGTCGGCTGCGCATTACAAATAGGATGCGAATCGTGCTGCCCGCCCCGCCACCACTGGTTTCAATCCAGTACATGAGGTCGCGGCCGATGTTATCGACGGCAATACGGGCTTTCGGAATCTGCCCCTCAAAATCATCTGGCATCGAGAACCGGAACGGACAGGCGATGAACAGGTTGCCATTGCTGGTCAGATCCTGCGTATCATTGATCACGCGCACAGGCTGCGCCAAATCAGCGTGACTGATTTCTGCCAGAATCAACAGCGATTCCTCGCTGGAAACCGATGCGATAGTTGACTTAAACTGGCTGGAAAGATTGCGCGCCATATCAGGTGCCCCAGGCCTCGATCTGAGCCTTGATCGTCCAGCGCGTCAGGCCGTTATTAACTGGCGTTCCCGTTAAACCACCACCCACAAACCGAGCAGTGATCGTCGTGCCGGATACCGGGTCTGTCATATCAAACCAGCTGGCACCTTCATTGATATCGTTGGCATGCCAGCTCAAAAAGCTCTGATAGTCAGCCTTGCTGGAAAACAGAATCGATACAGAACGGCGCACCATCACCCGGGATCGCACCTTTGTCTGGCGCGGTGGCCCGGATTCCATTTCAGTGCGCATCAGCGCAGATTCACGCTGCTCCGCAAAGCCATCAAACAGGATCTTTGCTGTGCTCGGTAGGGTAGCCATTACGCGCTCCTCCGCAAACCAAAGTTGCTGGCCAGGCCTTGCGTAAACGGACCATTTCTACCGAGGTCATTCATCATGACTTTGCGGATAAAGAGTTCAATGTCGTAACCGCCGGAATCGTTTTTCCGGACGTTTTGATCGACTTCCGTATCCTGGCTGGCCTGGTTATAAATCGAGATATTGACCCCGCCATTACCCGATGATGCAACGCCCAGTTTGCCGTTACCCATGCGGGTCAGCGGCATCACGGCCTCAGGGCCAGCCTCTGCAAAAACGCCGCCATTGGCAAAACGATGCAGCGTGCCGTAATTAAAAAACTTGGGGCGGGTCTGCACTGTATTTGAATAGGCGCTGAGCGATGGGGCACCAGAAAAGACGTTGCCATCGGCATTGACCGTATTGATCGTCATTTCTGAACCGGCATAGTTGTAGGTGCCAGGACCGCTAGGCGATGTGCTGGTATAACCAGTTCCCGAGACTGTTGCGCCAAAGACGCTGCCAATCGCTTGTCCGAGTAATTTGGCCATTCCAGCAGCGGCAGCCTGCGCCTGCATCCGGATAATGTCCGCAATGATGCCGTTCGCCAGGTTTGTGAAATTGAGCTTTCCGGTCATGGCAAACTGCACCAGCGCATCTTCCATGCTGCGGAATGCGTTATTGAATAGATTTTCAACGCCTTTGGCGGCGTTGCCGGCGTTTTCCTGATACGTACGAAACGCTTTTGATGCACCAGACTCCCAGCGGTTTTCCAGGGCAATGCGCGAGGTTACGCTGGCCTGCTGAATGGCAATCGATGCCTCCATTGCAGCCTGCATCTGGGCAAGCGCATCGGCAGATACCGCGCCTTTGCTGCGCTCGATCTGGTCGATCTGCTTTTTCAGCTCTAGCTCGGCTTTGTGCTGTACGTTCAGCAAGGCCACTTCGGTGGCCGTTTTGCCGATCAGGCTCGCCTGGTATTCCAGCTCTAAATTCTGATCATTCAGCGCATCGCGATAGCTTTCAACAGCTCGAGCCTCGTCCAAGCGCTTGAGTTGATCAATCAGGGGTGCAGCCGCTTCGAGCACGTCTTTCTCGGCAGCCTGCAACCGCAGCATGGCGTATTCGCCCTGGTCGGCCTTTTCGATGCGGGCCTGCAGACCCTGCAAAAAACTGTCGCCGGCTTTATTGGCTGCGGCGCCACCATTGGAATCGAGCAGGGGTTTGCTGATTGCACCGGAAACAGCACCGGCAGCAGCACCGGCACCCATTTTGTCCTGTAGCCGACCCGACAAATACGATCGGCTGGCGATTTTTTCGTAATCGGCGTAATACTCGCTCATGACCTGACCGGCCGCTTTGAATTCGCCTTGCAGCAAAAGCGCGATCTGCGCAGCCTGGGCGCCAATAAACTTGCCGGTTACCTGGAATCCGCGTTGCAGCACATCGAGCGAATCGATCACCAGGGCAAGGCCGGTCACGGCAGCCTCTGACCAGTCCTGAATGCTGCCATCCTCGGCGAGGCCATCCACGCTGCCACGCAGGCCGTCTGACGCGCCACTGGCAGCGGTTAACGCTTCGACAAAGGCGTTGGCGGCAGGCAGCACTTCCATGCTGATGCTCTTATATAGTGACTCCTGGCTGATCTGCAGACGCTTGAGATTCTTATCAAACGCATCGGCCATTTCAGCCTGCTCAGCCGTTGTTTTAGCGGCCAGCGTACCCGCTTCGGCCATGTCATTAAACAGTGGCAGCAATAAGCGGCCCTGTTTGCCAAAAATCTCGGTGGCCACTGCGGCTTTGACGCCAGAATCCTCGTAGCGATTCATGGCTTCGGCAATCTTGATGAATTTCTCGCCGGTATCCAGGTTGGCCAGTTCTTTGGCGCTCAAGCCAATGCGGCTGAGTGCATCACGTACTTTTTCAGACGGGCCGCCGGTGGCTTCCAGGTTAACGGCCAGCTTGCCCAGGGCGCCACCCAGGCTTTCCATATCCATGCCGCTGATTTTGGCCACGGCACTAATGGCCGACAGGCTTTTGACTGATGCGCCGGTCTGCTCCGACATATCTTTCAGCGCGGCCACGCTATCAACTGCCTTGTTAAATTGCATGATCAGGGCGCCAATGCCAACACCGGCGCCAAGCCCGGCAATGGCCAGACCGACTTTGCCAATCGCCCCATCAAGCGTAAATGCGCTTTTCAGACCTGAGGCAATACGGGTGCTCGCCTCATCCGTGCTACGGATCAGGGCAGCCTTGATGCTCTGGCCATTCTGCTCGGCAATGGTCGCTGCCTGGCGCAACCCGGTCTGCAGGCTGGCAAGGTCGACGCCAAGGCGAATGGTTGCTGTTGCTGAGGTGGTGGCCATGACTTACCTTTTAGCGTTGATCACTGAAAGCACTTCCAGCTCGAGTATCTGCAAAGCGGCAAATACGGTCGGCTGTTCGGCGTGAGGAATGCGCTGATATCGCATTACTGGCGGTAGGGCGCTGTAGTTGAGGCCATAAATGACCCCATCCATGCCGCCGCTCAGCCATTGCGTCTGCATGGCACAAAGCACCGCCAAGGGTGCTTCGTTTTCCGGCCAGATGTCGATATCGACGCATTCCTCTTCGCGCTCGCTCAAATCGGCCTCAATGCCCATGGCCTTGAGTGCCTCTTTCTGGGCTGTCAGGTCTTGCTTACCGCCAAGCGCCCAGTGCCTGGCGGCGTCCCTCAGTTTTTTGACCGGCTCTCCGTCAATGCCAGCACGTAGGCCAGAAAGATCTCGCGGGCTGCCGGCGAATAATCGCCGAGCAGCTGCGCAAATGCTTCATGGCTAAACGGCACAGGCTCGCCGTTGCAGTCGAAAACATCACTCCAGCCGACCACGACCGGACCGAGCACTTCGATATCAGGCTTGTTTTTGGATGATTCCGTCCACTCGCCCAATGCCTTTTTGCTCAGATGCTTAAATTCCAGCTTGAGCGGCACCACGCCTTGCGGCGTGGATATCTTGACCTCGGTTGAAAAGGTCGGGTTCGGTTGGAGTTTGAACATCAGGCCACCACCAGACGCAGCTCGTCGTTACCACTTGACGGCAGCAGGCGGCCGTCGAAGCCGATCATGCGACGGCCAGACTGTTCCTCTTTCTTCGGGTTGAGCAGTTGCACCGACGGGGCAAACAGGGTCACGATGTAACCGGCCGTTGCGCCATGCGTCAGGCCGATGCTGGTCGCCGTGTTATTGACCACGTTACCCATCAGCGTGACTTCTTGTGCGGCTGTCAGATCCAGGCTAACCGTAGCTGTCGATTCACGGTTGGTGACATCGATCGATTCACCACCCACCAGGGCGATGAAATCGACGCTATTGCCCAGGCGAGCCGACAGGCCTTTGCTCGGGTAAGCCGCGCCACCAGAAAGGCTGCCGGTAGCATACGTACAGCCGAGCAGAATATCTGCCGTGTTGCTGTCGGTAATGACTGCCGGTGTCTTGAAGTTGCTGATCGTCAGCGCGGGAGTCGATGCTGCCGAAACGCCACCGTAGAGGCCACGGAAACTAAACGACATGACCGGCTTCTCACCGACATTCATCTTGAATTCCACATCACCACGGGCGCCGAGCAGCTTGTGCACCACGCCATCATCGTAGTAATAGATGGTTGCTGACTCGAAAGCCGACGAGATCGGTGTGTATTCAACACGAGCGCCAGCAGAGATTGCCTCAGCCAGGCCAGCAGCACGCAGCAACGGGCCGTAGGCCGGTGCCGTACCAGCGGCGCCAGCACCTTGCAGCTCGACGTCAAACGACAGTTCGACGTACTTGGTGCCGACCAGTTGCTCCGAAGCGCCCAGATAGGGGCGGAGCAACGCACGGTCGACATTTTGCGCATTGAGCGGGTTGACCTGCTGGTTGGAGACCAGCATGGCATTGGCAGAACCTGTAGGCACGCTGTCTGTGCCATAGGTCGTTTCGATTTTGGCCAGAATGGCCGAGTTACGGACGATACGGGCCATGATTACTCCTTGTCAGACGCGGCAGCATCAGCAGCCGGCTGGGTCGATTCTTGCGAGTTATTCTGATTGGCACGCTGTAGCGCACCGGTTTTGTCATCACGAATGTAGCTACCGCCCTCGGTGGGCAGCGGCAGATCCGGGGTTGTTTCTTTCGTTGCCATCAGGCACCTCCGACAGGTCTTACGTAGTCGACACGGGCGCGAATAACCGCCCGGCCGGCGTCAAAGTTCTCGATATCAAAGCTGATATCGATGCCGATCTGCGCCTGGACGCTGCTATCGCTAAAACCGAGCCCTGGGCTCGATTCGATTCGCTGTACCACCGTGCTGATCAGGGTGTCGCCAGCCTGATCCGGGATCTCTCCCTGGTAAAACACACTAATGGCCACAGTCAGCGTGGCATTGATCCGGCCAATCGGCCCCTCGATAGTTGACTCGCTTTCCGGTTCGATCACGATGCACGGCAGCGTCGGCAGTTGCTCACGGCGGCTGCGATATACCCGGCCATCGGCCAGATCGGTCAGCAGCGTGGCAAGTGCAGCCAGCACAGATTCGCGCTTGCTCATTTCAGAATCACCCGCTTAAAGCCGGTGCC